>Ga0155552_105_pt1 | contig 25629 bp, 22 predicted proteins | sample RifCSPhighO2_12_FD_107209 | JGI IMG/M metagenome (GOLD analysis project Ga0155552, IMG submission 107209) | Gammaproteobacteria bacterium RIFCSPHIGHO2_12_FULL_36_30 | reverse complement strand
GCTTAAGATTTGCTATCAGAGAAGGTGGCAGAACAGTTGGTGCGGGTGTTGTGGCGAAAATATTAGCGTAAGTACGTTAACTGTTAACCGAATCAGAGGTATTAATTAAAATGTACCTCAGACACGGTTAACGAATAACGGTTAACGAATAACGTTTTAGGCCAGTAGCTCAATTGGTAGAGTAGCGGTCTCCAAAACCGTTGGTTGGGGGTTCGAGTCCCTCCTGGCCTGTGAATGAAAAGTTGTACATTTAGGTAAATCACGCGATGAATCAGAAAAACAACGTAAGAGAAATTGGTCACGGAGCGGCGCAAGAAGCATCGCAATTCAACGGACTGAAATGGACAATTGTTTTTTTTCTCGTAATTGGTGGTATAGTTGCCAACACTTATTTTGCTGACGTTGCATTAGCGATACGCACAGCGATCGGAATTGTTATTTTTGTGTTGGCATTGTTGGTTGCATTTCAAACTAGTATTGGTCATGTAGTTTGGACATTTGCAAAAGGTGCGCGTGTTGAATTACGCAAAGTAGTTTGGCCAACACGACAAGAAACCGTTCAAACAACTTTAGTGGTTGTTGCGATGGTTGTATTTACAGCGCTTGTTTTGTGGGGAGCAGATACCCTGTTTTATAAATTTGTTGGTTGGCTTACAGGTCAGGGGTAAAAATGACGGAAGAAATCAAAAAAAGATGGTATGTCATTCATGCTTATTCCGGTTTTGAAAATTATGTTGTGAAAGCATTGGGCGAGCGCATTAAATTAAAAAATGCTGAACACCGTTTCGGTGAAATTATTGTTCCGACCGAAGAAGTAGTTGAAATGCGCGGCGGTCAAAAACGCAAAAGCGAACGAAAATTTTTTCCAGGATATGTTTTAATTCAAATGGAAATGGATAACGATACTTGGCATTTAGTAAAAAGCGTGCCAAAAGTTTTAGGTTTTATTGGCGGAACTGCTGAAAAACCAGCGCCAATTAGCGATAAAGAAGCGGCGAATATTTTGCGTCGTGTTGAAGAAGGCGAAAGCAAACCAAGACCAAAAGTTTTATTTGAACCAGGTGAAGTGGTGCGTGTGACTGATGGTCCATTTGCTGATTTCAATGGTGTTGTTGAAGATGTAAATTACGAAAAAAATCGTCTGCGTGTTTCTGTTTCTATTTTCGGGCGTGCAACGCCGGTTGAATTGGAATTTGGGCAAGTAGAGAAAAGTTAACCGTTAACCGTTATTCGTTAACCGTAATCGTGCTTCTGACACGGTTAACTGTTAACTGTTAACGGTTAACGCTACAAAACGGGGAGCTTTTTTAAAAAGCGTTTGCACCCAAACAGCGAGAAAAAACATGGCAAAAAAGATTCAAGCTTATATTAAGCTGCAAGTAAAAGCGGGCGAAGCAAATCCAGCGCCACCAGTTGGCCCTGCATTAGGTCAACATGGTGTGAACATCATGGAATTTTGCAAAGCATTTAATGCAAAAACACAAGGTCTCGAAAAAGGGTTACCAACACCAGTAATTATTACTGTTTATTCAGATCGTAGTTTTACTTTTATTACAAAAACACCACCAGCTTCGGTGTTATTAAGTAAAATTGTGCTCGGTGGAAAAAGCGGAAGCGCAACACCAAACACTGCAAAAGTAGGCAAAGCAACACGCAAACAATTAGAAGAAATTGCAAATATAAAAGCACCTGATTTAACCGCTGCAGATTTAGAAGCAGCAATTCGTACTATCGCAGGCACTGCGCGTAGCATGGGTATTGATGTTGAAGGAGTTAAATCACGTGAGTAAGCATTCAAAAAAACAAACACCCGTAAGAGCAGAATTAGTTTTGGGTAAACAACATCCGATCGTAGCAGCAGTTGAACTTGTAAAAAAATGTGCGACTGCAAAATTTGACGAAAGTGTAGATGTTGCATTGGTGTTGGGAATTGACGGCAATAAATCAGAACAAGCTGTGCGTGGCGCAACACAATTACCAAACGGCACTGGAAAAAAAGTGCGTGTTGCGGTATTTGCACAAGGTGCACAAGCTGATGCTGCAAAAGCAGCTGGTGCTGATATTGTTGGCTTCGAAGATTTAGCTGAAATTGTTAAAACAGGCAAATTAGACGCTGATGTTGTAATCGCAACACCAGACGCAATGCGCATTGTCGGACAATTAGGTCAAATTTTAGGACCAAAAGGTTTAATGCCCAATCCAAAAGTGGGCACTGTTTCAAATGATGCTGCAGCTGCAGTGAAAAATGCAAAAAGCGGTCAAGTGCGTTATCGCACTGATAAAAATGGCATCGTGCATTGCTCAGTTGGAAAAGTAAGTTTTAAACCAGATGCAATTAAACAAAACTTAGAAGCATTATTAGTTGATGTAAAAAGAGCAAAACCCGCAAGCGCAAAAGGCATTTATCTGAAGAAATTAATTATTTCTTCAACAATGGGCCCTGCGATTCATGTGGATTTAGCATCTTTAAATACATAAAAGATTTCGTGCGACACTTTTTTGTGTCGTCGAAGACCGTAGGTATGCGGAAGCATTTAATTTCCTACGTAGATGAGGAGAAGTGACGTGGCTTTAAATTTAGAAGATAAAAAAGCAATCGTTGCAGAAATATCGGGAATTGCAGGTTCTGCTTTATCCGCTATCGCTGCTGAGTATCGTGGATCAACTGTCTCGATGATGAATACATTGCGAAAAAATGCGCGGAAATCAAAAGTCTCTGTCGGCGTTTATCGCAACACATTATCACGCAGAGCGTTGAAAGATACTGAATTCGCTTGTTTATCAGAAGTATTAACAGGTCCGATTGTGCTACTTTTTTCACAAGAAGATCCAGGTGCTGCTGCACGCGTGATGCGTGATTTTGAATTTGCCGAACAATTAACTGTGCGCGGACTCGCATTGTCTGGAAAATTATTACCTGCTAATCAATTAAAAGCAGTTGCTAGTTTACCAACATTGCACGAAGCATTAACACAATTAGTTGCTGTAATGAAAGCGCCTGTAACTAAATTTGTTCGCACGATGAATGAAGTGCCAGCAAAAACAGCGCGTGTGTTTCATGCAGTCGGCGAAAAAAAGAAAGCAGCGTAAAAATTAAATCAACTTGAGGTATTTTACAATGACACAATTATCAAAAGATCAAATCTTAGATGCAGTTGCAAACATGAGTGTAATGGATGTTTGTGATTTAGTAAAAATGATGGAAGAAAAATTTGGCGTTTCTGCGGCAGCAGCAGTAGCGGTTGCGGGTCCTGCAGCAGCAGCGGGTGCAGCAGTTGAAGAAAAAACGGAATTCAATGTTGTGATGACTGGCTTCGGTGCAAACAAAATCGAAGTGATTAAAGTTATCCGTGCAGTAACCGGTTTGGGCTTGAAAGAAGCGAAAGACATGGTTGAAGCAGTACCTGCTGTTGTAAAAGAAGGTGTATCAAAAGCAGAAGCGGAAGATATCAAGAAAAAATTAACGGACGCAGGCGCAACTGTTGAAGTTAAATAATTTATAAAAAAATATCCCGGACGGCAATTTTTGTCGCCTGGGATTTTTTGTTTTGTGGAATTTGCTCACATAGTAACTTGATAATTTAGAGGCAGCTCCGATATGACGACCAAGCATACAAATGATCGATACACAGTAACTTCAGGATCGGAAAAAAAACGCGTTAGATTACGCTTGGGCGAAAGTCAATCCGAAGTTATGCAAATGCCTTATTTGCTCAGCATTCAATTAGATTCGTACGAACAATTTTTACAAGCAAATATTCCTGCAGAAAAAAGACTCGACGTCGGTTTGCAATCCGCTTTCAAATCTGTATTTCCCATTGAAAGTTATTCAGGCAATGCACGTTTAGAATATGTTTCTTACACATTAGGCGAACCATTATTCGATGTGAAAGAATGTAAATTGCGCGGCTTAACATTTGCCGGCGCGTTAAAAGTTAAAATGCGTTTAGTTGTTTTCGATAGAGAATTAGCAAAAGATAATTCTGCAATTAAAGCAATTAAAGAACAAGAAGTTTACATGGGCGAAATGCCTTTGATGACACAAACCGGCAGCCTTGTCATTAATGGCACAGAACGTGTTGTCGTTTCTCAATTACATCGTTCGCCCGGTGTGTTTTTCGAACACGATAAAGGTAAAACACATTCGTCCGGAAAATTATTATATTCCGCACGTATTATTCCTTACCGTGGTTCATGGTTAGATTTTGAATTTGATCCGAAAGATTGTTTATTTGTACGTATTGATCGTCGTCGTAAATTACCCGCAACAATTGTTCTGCGCGCATTAGGTTACAACACAGAAGAAATGTTAGCGTTATTTTATGAAAATAATGTTTTTCATATTGAAAAAGATAAAATCGTTTTAGATTTAGTGCCGCATCGTTTGCGCGGTGAATTAGCTGCAATGAATATTATCGATGAAAAAGGCGAAATAATTGTTGAAGCAGATCGTCGTATTTCAGCGCGTCATATTCGTCGCATTGAAAAAGCACATATTAAAAAATTAGAAGTAACAGAAGATTATTTAGTCGGCCGCGTATTAGCAAAAGCAATTGTTGATAAAACAACAGGCGAAGTGATTGCAGAAGCAAATCAAACAATCACTTTAGAATTAATTGCTGCATTGCGCGCTGCAGGTGTGACCGCAATTGACACACTTTACATTAATGAAATTGAACGTGGTGCATATATTTCTGACACATTAAAATTAGATACAACTGCATCAACCATGGATGCATTAGTTGAGATTTATCGCATCATGCGTCCGGGTGAACCACCCACAAAAGATTCTGCAGAAACATTATTTGAAAGTTTATTTTTTACAAATGATCGTTATGATTTATCTGCTGTTGGTCGCATGAAATTTAATCGTCGAGTTGGTCGCGAAGATTTAACAGGCTCTGGCGTATTATCAAAAGAAGATATCGTCGATGTTTTACGTGTATTAGTAAATATTCGTGATGGTCAAGGTGAAGTAGATGATATTGATCATTTAGGAAATCGTCGCGTACGTAGCGTTGGTGAAATGACTGAAAATCAATTCCGTGTTGGATTGGTTCGTGTTGAACGTGCAGTGAAAGATCGTTTAAGTCTTGCTGATGTTGATACATTAATGCCGCAAGATTTAGTCAATGCAAAACCAGTTTCAGCTGCGATCAAAGAATTTTTCGGATCAAGTCAATTATCACAATTTATGGATCAAAATAATCCATTATCCGAAGTGACGCACAAACGTCGCGTTTCGGCACTTGGACCTGGCGGATTAACTCGCGAACGCGCGGGATTTGAAGTGCGCGACGTGCATCCAACGCATTACGGTCGTGTTTGTCCAATTGAAACACCTGAAGGTCCAAACATTGGATTAATTAATTCGTTATCAGTTTACGCGCGCACAAATTCATTCGGATTTTTAGAAAGTCCATATCGTCGCGTTGTTGATGGTCGCGTAACAAATGATGTGGAATATTTATCTGCAATTGAAGAAGGTGATTATTATATTGCGCAAGCGAGTACCAATTTAGATAACAAAGGAAAATTGTTAGATGAATTAGTTTCTGCGCGTCACAAAGGTGAATTTACATTAACGACATCCGATAAAGTTAATTTTATGGATGTGTCGCCGCGTCAAATTGTTTCGGTTGCTGCATCATTAATTCCATTTTTGGAACATGACGATGCGAACCGTGCGTTGATGGGATCAAACATGCAACGTCAAGCCGTTCCAACCATTTGTCCTGAAAAACCTTTAGTCGGAACAGGAATGGAACGTTTAGTTGCTGTCGATTCTGGTGTAACGATTGCTGCAAAACGTCCTGGTGTTGTTGATGCAGTTGATGCATCACGTATTGTTGTGCGTGTTGATTCATCTGCATTGCGTGATGATGAAGACATGGGCATCGACATTTATAATCTCACCAAATACACACGTTCAAATCAAAACACTTGTATTAATCAACGTCCAATTGTAAACATTGGCGACAAAGTGCAAATAGGCGATGTGTTGGCAGATGGCCCATCAACTGATTTGGGTGAATTATCACTCGGACAAAATTTGATGGTCGCGTTTATGCCGTGGAATGGTTATAACTTTGAAGACTCGATTTTAATTTCTGAAAATTTAGTAATTGATGATCGCTTCACTTCAATTCATATTCAAGATTTAACGTGTATTTCACGTGATACAAAATTGGGACCAGAAGAAATTACGTCTGATATTCCAAATGTCGGTGAAGGTGCATTATCAAAATTAGATGAATCTGGAATTGTTTACATCGGCGCTGAAGTAAATCCTGGTGATATTTTAGTTGGTAAAGTGACACCAAAAGGTGAAACACAATTAACACCAGAAGAAAAATTATTACGCGCGATTTTCGGCGAAAAAGCATCCGATGTAAAAGATTCTTCATTACGTGTTCCGCCTGGCGTAACAGGAACAGTAATTGATGTTCGCGTATTTATTCGCGACGGAATTAAAAAAGATGCGCGTGCATTGCAAGTTGAAGAAGAACAAATGACGCAAATGCAAAAAGATTTAGATGATGAATTGCGCATTCGTGAAGAAGCTTTATTTTCTGGACTTGAAAAATTATTAGTGGGTCATGTTGTTGATGGCGGACCAGATAAATTAAAATCAGGTTCGAAAATTACAAAAGAATATTTGCATGAATTAGCGCGTGATAAATGGTTTGCAATTCGTTTACGTGATGATAAAGCAAATCAGAAATTAGAAGCGTCGCATCAAAAATTTCAATCGTTGCATTCAGAACGAGATGAAAAATTAAAAGCGATGCGCATGAAATTAATTCAAGGTGATGATTTAGCGCCGGGCGTTATTAAAATTGTTAAAGTTTATTTAGCAGTAAAACGTCGCGTGCAACCTGGCGATAAAATGGCGGGACGTCATGGAAACAAAGGGGTTATTTCAACTATTGTTCCTGTGGAAGATATGCCGTATTTAGAAGATGGAACACCCGTTGATATTGTATTAAATCCATTGGGCGTACCATCTCGTATGAACATCGGTCAAGTTTTAGAAACGCATTTGGGTTGGGCGGCAAAAGGTTTGGGTCGCAAAATCGGTGCGTTATTAGAAAAACAATCATCGATGCATACGCTTCGTGAATATTTAACAAAATTATATGACGTCAGCATTGGTCAAAAATTAAATGTTGAAGCATTAACAGATGTTGAAGTAATGGAATTAGCGCGCAATTTACAAAATGGCGTGCCAGTTTCAACACCGGTATTTGATGGTGCATCTGAAGCTGAAATTAGAAAATTGTTGAAGATGGCGGATTTGCCAGAATCGGGTCAAATGATTTTGCATGATGGCCGAACCGGAAAACAATTTTCAAGACCCGTGACTGTTGGTTACATGTACATGCTGAAATTAAATCACTTGGTTGATGACAAAATGCATGCACGTTCGACAGGTTCGTATAGTTTGGTAACACAACAACCACTCGGCGGTAAAGCGCAATTTGGTGGTCAACGATTTGGGGAAATGGAAGTGTGGGCACTTGAAGCTTATGGTGCTGCATACACATTACAAGAAATGTTGACGGTGAAATCCGATGACGTGAATGGTCGTACAAGAATGTATAAAAATATTGTTGATGGTGATCATCGAATGGATGCCGGCATGCCGGAATCATTTAACGTGTTGGTAAAAGAAATTCGATCATTGGGTATCGATCTTGATTTGGAGTCGAATTGATGAAAGACCTATTAAGAAACATGAAATCTAGACGCGCAACTGAGTTTGATGGATTGCGAATTAAATTAGCATCGCCAGAAGATATTCGTTCATGGTCATTCGGCGAAGTGCGCAAACCCGAAACAATTAATTATCGTACGTTCAAACCAGAACGCGATGGTTTATTTTGCGCGAAAATTTTCGGGCCCGTAAAAGATTACGAATGTTTATGCGGTAAATATAAGCGTTTAAAACATCGCGGTGTTGTCTGCGAAAAATGTGGTGTTGAAGTTACGCTTGCAAAAGTGCGTCGTGAACGCATGGGCCATATTGAATTAGCCTGTCCTGTTGCGCACATTTGGTATTTAAAATCATTACCATCTCGAATTGGTGTGATGTTAGATATGCCATTGCGTGATATTGAACGCGTTTTATATTTCGAAGCGTATGTTGTAACGGATCCCGGCGCGACAGAATTAACAGTGGGTCAATTATTAACTGAAGAAGCGTATTTAGATGCGTTAGAAGAATACGGTGATGATTTTGAAGCGTTGATGGGCGCAGAAGCAATTAAAAAATTATTGCACGCTATCGATTTGGATGCACAAATCACGTCATTGCATGAAGAATTACCTAAAACAACTTCAGAAACAAAAATTAAAAAAATTACAAAACGTTTAAAAGTTTTATCTGCATTTAAAGCATCTGGCAATCGTCCTGATTGGATGATTTTAGAAGTATTGCCTGTGTTGCCAGCAGATTTACGTCCGTTAGTTCCGCTCGATGGTGGACGTTTTGCAACTTCAGATTTAAATGATTTATATCGTCGCGTTATTAATCGTAATAATCGTTTAAAAAGATTATTGGAATTAAATGCGCCAGATATTATTGTGCGAAATGAAAAACGTATGTTGCAAGAATCAGTTGACGCATTGCTTGATAATGGTCGTCGTGGTCGCGCAATTTTAGGATCAAACAAACGTCCGTTAAAATCATTAGCAGATATGATCAAAGGTAAATCTGGTCGTTTCCGTCAAAATCTTTTAGGAAAACGTGTCGATTATTCTGGTCGTTCTGTAATCGTCGTCGGTCCCAATTTAAAATTACATCAATGTGGCTTGCCAAAAAAAATGGCACTCGAGTTATTTAAACCCTTTATTTATAGCAAATTGCAACGTCGTGATTTAGCAACGACAATCAAAGCTGCTAAAAAAATGGTTGAAATGGAAATGCCGGAAGTGTGGGATATTCTCGAAGAAGTTATTCGCGAACATCCCGTATTATTAAATCGTGCGCCAACATTGCATCGACTGGGTATTCAAGCATTCGAACCCATTTTAGTTGAAGGCAAAGCGATTCAATTACATCCGTTAGTTTGTACTGCGTACAACGCCGATTTTGACGGTGACCAAATGGCTGTGCACGTTCCATTAACTTTGGAAGCGCAACTTGAAGCGCGTTCATTGATGATGTCAACGAATAACGTTTTACATCCAGCGAATGGTGATCCTGTTATTGTGCCAACACAAGACGTTGTCTTAGGTTTGTATTACATGACACGTGATCGCGTGAATGCGCCTGGCGAAGGCATGATTTTTTCTGATGTTGATGAAGTTATTCGTGCATACGAAGGCGGACACGTTGATTTACAAGCACGCGTCAAAGCGCGCATTGTTGAAACACGTATCGACAAACATACAAAAGAAAAAACAAAACACACGATTACAGTTGAAGCAACAACAGGTCGATTATTATTGTGGCGAATTGTGCCAGAAGGTTTGGCATTTGAATTAATTAATCGTGCGATGACAAAAAAAGCTGTCTCGAAATTATTAGACGTGAGTTATCGTAATTTAGGTTTGAAAGATACGGTTATTTTCGCAGATCAATTAATGTATACCGGTTTCCGTTATGCAACTTATTCTGGTATTTCAATTGGTATTGATGATTTAGTTGTGCCAGATAATAAACAACAATTAATTGGCGAAGCAGAAGATGAAGTGCGCGAAATTGAACAACAATTTGCGTCTGGTTTAGTAACGCAAGGTGAACGCTTCAACAAAGTTATCGACATTTGGTCGCATGCAAATGAACAAGTTGCAAAAGCGATGATGGAAAAATTGGCGACTGAAACTGTTGTTGATGCAAAAGGTAATTCAGTTCAGCAAACATCATTTAATTCAATTTACATGATGTCGGATTCTGGCGCGCGTGGTTCAGCAGCACAAATTCGTCAATTATCTGGTATGCGTGGTTTGATGTCGAAACCCGATGGCACAATTATGGAAACGCCAATTACCGCAAACTTCCGCGAAGGATTAAACGTATTACAATACTTTATTTCTACTCACGGTGCGCGTAAAGGTTTGGCGGATACTGCATTAAAGACTGCAAATTCCGGTTATTTAACACGTCGTTTAGTTGACGTCGCACAAGATTTAGTAATTACAGAAAGAGATTGTGGCACATCAAACGGTATTGAAATGAAACCACATATTGAAGGTGGTGATATTGTTGAACCGTTAAAAGAACGTGTTTTAGGTCGTGTATTAGCGGCTGCAGTAAAAGATCCAAAAACAGGCGAAATATTATTTTCTGAAAATACTTTGCTGGATGAAGCAGCGGTTGAAATTTTAGAAAGACACAGTATCGATCGCGTATTTGTTCGTTCAGCAATTATGTGTGAATTAACACAAGGTGTTTGTGCATTATGTTACGGTCGTGATTTAGCGCGCGGACATTTGGTGAATACTGGCGAAGCGGTCGGTGTTGTTGCAGCGCAATCAATCGGTGAACCCGGTACACAATTAACCATGCGTACCTTCCACATCGGTGGTGCGGCATCGCGTGCAACAGCAACTAATAATGTTCAAGTTAAATCAGATGGTATTGTGAAATTAAGCAATATGAAAACTGTTCAAAATGCGAATGGTCAATTGGTTACTGTTTCTCGTTCCGGTGAAATTATTGTGTATGATGAACAATTAGGCATCGAACGCGAACAATATAAATTACCGTACGGTGCAGTTTTATCTGTTACTGATGAAGCTCACGTTAAAGCAGGACAAGTTGTTGCGCAATGGGATCCACATACGCATCCAATTATTACCGAAGTTGCTGGTAAATTAAAATTTGTTGATTTGGTTGATGGCGTGACAATGAAACGTCAAACAGATGAATTAACTGGTTTGAGCAGCGTCGTTGTAACAAGCGCGGGCGGTTCAAAACAACGTGGCGCAGGTGGACGTGAATTGCGCGCGATGGTGAAATTAGTCGACAAAAAAGGCGACGACATCACTTTAGCAGGCGGAAAAATTCCTGCGCAATATTATTTACCTGAAGGCACATTTATTTCTGTTTCTGATGGTGCAGATGTATCGGTCGGTGATGTTATTGCGCGTATTCCACAAGAAACATCAAAAACACGCGATATTACCGGTGGTTTGCCACGCGTTGCGGATTTATTCGAAGCACGTAAACCAAAGGATTCAGCAATTTTAGCTGAAATTTCAGGTATTGTGAGCTTTGGTAAAGAAACAAAAGACAAAGGTCGTTTGGTAATCACAGGACAAAATGGCGAAACATTTGAAGCGTTAATTCCAAAATGGCGTCGCGTAAACGTATTTGAAGGTGAAACAGTTGCGAAAGGTGAAGTAATCGCTGATGGTGCTGTTGACCCACATGATATTTTACGTTTGCTGGGTGTCAGCACATTAGCAAATTATATTGTGAACGAAGTGCAAGACGTTTATCGTTTACAAGGTGTGCGTATTAATGACAAACACATCGAAGTAATTATTCGACAAATGCTGCGTAAAGTAGTTATTCTCGAAGCAAATGACACACCATTCTTGAAAGGTGAGCAAATCGAATATACTGAATTGCGCATCGCGAATGCTAAAGTCGATAAGGCAAATGGTTTGCGTGCAACGTATCAACCATTATTGTTAGGTATCACAAAAGCATCGTTGGCAACAGAATCATTTATTTCTGCTGCGTCATTCCAAGAAACAACGCGTGTGTTAACCGGCGCATCTGTTGCAGGAAAACGCGACGAATTACGTGGATTAAAAGAAAACGTTATCGTCGGTCGTTTAATTCCAGCAGGAACTGGTTTCACTTATCATGCAAAACGTCGTCAAGCGGCAGCCGCTTTATTGCTTCAACCTGAAATTGAAGCGCCAAAAGAAGTGACCGCAATTGATGTTGAACAAGCATTGAGTGAGGCGTTGAAATCTTCTTCTGAAGAATCGACAGGAACAGGAAAAGCGACGGAGTAATTTTACTTCCGCACTCGAAAGAGAACCCTGGGCATCAGCCCAGGGAATTTATATCTATAAAAGAACCTTGTTTTTTATCTTTTACGGTCATCAACGTTACGTTTAACACCGTAACGTTATGTTGCGTTACGGTCTGAAGCGTTATATCATGGGTTGTGTTCATATTGTCAGACGTACATCTTATGAAAAAAAGACAATTATTCCCCTTAGGTAAAGCATATGGCGATGCTTTTTGTAATCGTGTAGACGAAACTCAAAAGTTATTGGGAAATATTCAAAACAACAAGCATACATTGATCATCGCGCCACGCCGTTATGGAAAATCAAGTTTAGCCGAAAAAGCAATCATGCAATCGAAGTTACCTTCCGTAAAAATTAATTTTCATCTATGTACGTCAGAAGCAGAAGTGGCTCAGTTGGTGCTGGACAGTGTGATTAAATTAATTGGTAAGTCCATTGGGCAACTTGAGAAGTTGATGTCTTCAATAAAAAAATATATTTCAAATTTAGAACCTTTACTTTCTTTTGGTAGCGATCATGTCACTCTGCAATTAATTCCTAAAAACCAGCCTAATTATTCTGTCATTATTTGCGAAGCATTATTATTATTGGAAAAATTACTGATTGAAAAAAATAAAAAAGCAGTTATTTTTCTCGATGAATTTCAAGAAATCGATAAAATTAGCAAACAAACCGGTATCGAAGGTGCATTCAGAACAGCTGCGCAAGAAATGCAGAATTTATCACTCATTTTTTCTGGCAGTGTGCGTTCTCTTTTGTTAAGTATGTTTGAAGACGAAAATCGCCCACTTTATAAATTATGTCGAAAAATTAAATTAGAGCGTATCGCTGCAAATGATTATGAAAAACATATTCAAAAAATTTCGGTGGCATCTTGGAGTAAACCACTGGATTCAGCTGCATTTAATAAAATAATGGAATTATCTCATCGACATCCGTATTACGTTAATTATTTATGTGATGCTGTATGGGAGGAATGCACACAATTACCAAAAGTAAAAAATATTGAGCGTGCGTGGGCAAATGTGGTGATTGAAGAATGGAGTGATGCGCTAAGAGAGTTATCTGATTTGCCTGTCGGGCAAAGACGTTTGTTAAAATATATTGCGAATAATGAAATAAAAAATATCGGTGCGCAAGAAACTTGTGCTGCATTATCTATGCCAGCCAGTTCATTATCAACAGCTGCCGCGGCGTTAATTGAAAAAGATTATGCTGAACATGATACATCTGAATATTATCGTGTCATTAATCCGTTGTTATTAGCGGTTTTGCGTGGCGCTGAGGATTGATACTTTACAGGAGTTTCGCACCAACAAATATTAAACGAGCGAGCGATAATGTAACTGAAAATATTAAATTAAGTTGATGGAAAGATGTGACCTGTCTCTTTTGTAGCGAATAGCGTCACGACAGACGCGGGACCGAACCAGGGATGGTTCATCTTTGAGCGGAAAAAGAGACAGGTCATATCTTTACATCTCAACATATTTTTTTCAGCTACATTATCCAGCGAGCGAGCGCAAAGATTCAAAAGTGCGAAACTCCTGCTTTATAGAAAAAATACCGTAAAATCTCACAGCAATCTTTCCTTGCAAATAAGGAAAGATTTGGAATAATCTTTCCCTGTCGGTAAGGAAAGATTTTAGAAAAATTTTACTGATCGAAATGTCTTTTTATTTTTTGTTTTTAATACTGAGTCTCCATGTTAATTTTCCTCGAATTATTTTTATTAGGATTTGCTGTTAGTTTTGTTGGAACAAACACAGGTGGCGGTTCTTTGGTAAGTATTCCTGCAATGATTGCAATGGGATTGCCGCCAACCATTGCGATTGCAAGCGCGCGCATTTCATCTATTGGTTCATTAATTGCTGGTCTGCGTGCATTTCACAAACATAAAAAAGTGGATGTTAAAACTGCATTACCCGCAGCATTGATTAGTATTGTTGGCGCATCAATCGGCGCGGTCATTATGGCGCATTTTCCAACAGTATGGTTGATGCGAACCGCCGGTATATTAACGATTGCATTACTTGGCATCGCTTATTTTTTCAGAAAATATCATTATCATTTAAAACAATTATCGCCATCGAAAAAAATAATCGGTTATTGTTTATTTTTATTTACCAGCCTGATCGGTGGTTTTTTTGGTGGGCAAGGAATTTTAACTACGATTATTTATGTTTTATTTTTTAATAAAACGATGAGCGAATCAGCAGGAACACGCAAAATAAATTCTTTAATTGGAAATTTAGGCCCGTGTATTATTTATCTGTTTTATCATTTTGTTGATTGGCCAGTGGTATTTGCATTGATGTTTGGAACCATGTTAGGTTCGACGGCTGGCGCGCATTATGGCATTAAAAAAGGCGATGTGTGGCTTGAAAAATTATTTATACTTGTGTCGATTTTGTTGGCGGTTCGATTATTGTTGGTGGATGTGGCGTGAAATCATATTGTATTTCCATTTATTTTCCAATACGTCCCTAAAAATAATTATTCAAACTATATTTCAATTGAAAATATCTAAGCGTACAATTCGCTTATTCAATGATTGGAATATGATATGAAACGATTTGTAAAAGCAGTTGGTGGAATGAATCATTCTGTTATTTACACCAACATTGATGGAAAACATTTCCGATTTTTTGGCGGCACATGGGCGTGGCGCAATCACAATCCAGGAAATTTAAGACCAAAACAAAAGGGTAAGTTTAGAAATCAAATTGGCGCCACACACCGTCTAGCAATTTTTCCCAATGATGAATTAGGTCATGTTGCATTGTTAAAACTTCTAAGAACAGCATATGGAAATGATTCTATTCACAAGATGATTTATATATATGCTCCGCCAAGTGAAAATCCAACTAAAAAATACGAAAAGTATTTGCATGAAACAACAGGTGTAATGGGTGACAAAAAAATAAAAGATTTTACTCCGACTGAATTTAAAAAATTCTGGGAAGCAATTCAACACTTTGAAGGATTTCGAAAAGGGAAAATTGTTGAAATGCACAGAATCATCCGCGTTAAAGAGCTCGATAAAAATTTATATCAATACTATCTTGATTCTGGTGACACAATAACAGAAGAAAAATGTATTCGATTAGCCAAACAAGGAAAGGTGGAGTTAGAGGTATGTTTTTCAGATTTGGGTAATATATTTTTAAGATCACCTCCAAATAGTTGCTTTCAAAAAAAGTTGGGCGACTTAAAAAAATGAGTATGAAAATAAAAATAATTTTCTGTATCGCTGTATTTCTTTTCCCACCATTCATTTTTGCAGATCAATTCGTTTCTAGCTACATCCCACCTGATCGTATTTATTATGGCTCAGAAGTGCATCATAAAAATAACAATCGCGTAATATCGCCAAATAAAAAATGGCTTGCATTTGTGAAGACAGGTCGATATCCCATTCCTAAAGCTTGCTTATTTTTCTATGACCCACATTATCGTTATGGTAGCGAAATTTGGATTATTAATTTGGCAAATAAGAAAAAACGGCTATTAGTTGCGAATAATTTTTCCTGCAATCATACGAGAAAAGTTATTGTAGATCCATCTGACTTAAAATTTTCACCAGACAATAAAACACTTTATTTTGAAACTTCAGCACTACCTACTTCCGACGCACTACATGCCATCGATGTTAATGGAAAAAATTTGAGATATGTGACAAATGGAAACGAATATCGCGTCGTGCAAAACGGTCGTTTCAAAGGCGATTTAATTGTGAATCAACATCGCTATCGTTTTAAGGGTGGCAAACCTTTAGGTAGTTATGATTGGGATTGGTTATTCACACCAACCGGCAAACAAATTAAGTTGTATAAAAAAGAAGATTGAGCATGTAATTGCAAAATTATTAATATATCAAAGGTGAGATATGTCAAAAATAAAAATAAATATCATTGCATTGTGCGTGACACTATTTTTTTCTGCGGGAAGTTTTGCTGTTCCCGCTATTTTATGTCCCAGCGCCGCAAACATTAAAGCAAATTACGCGCAAGGGAATAACAATATTCAAGATTTTGGAAATGGTGAATATGAAATTTTTAATCCTTTGTATTCCACATCAGTGGTGTATGTAATTAACTTGATTCCGAATAATATTCCAAGTGCATTAATGTTTTTAAATCAAGTGACTGCTTCATACAAAGTGCACGCGCATGTAGTGCCCAGTAATAAAAATGAAGTGTATTGCACTTATGTACCTTATAGTTCCGCGCCTAGCTTACCCAGTGCGAGTGGTGTTATTTGGTTTAAGCGGGTGTCGTGATCTTTGAATTTATATTCCACAACACGAAATACTATAAAGCGTGCAACACCATATACTATAAATGGTACAGGTGTATTTTGTTATTAATCAATCGGTTAATGTACTTATAACATAAAAACTCAGTAATCTGTTGCATCAAATCTCAGTAATCTGTAACATAATATCCAAGTAATTGAAAACATCAAAACTCAGTAATTGTTTGGATAGCGATGGATACTCATATTAAAATTGCCGACGCTTTAACACGTGTTAAGGCCATTGCTGATGCGCGCGGTGCGCATATTGTGAAATTTAGTGAAATCAGTCGCGCTGATCGCGAGCTGTTGATTCGAACGCAGTGGCTTCACGAAATTATTAAAGGGTGGTATTTATTTACAAGACCAGATGTGGCTACTGGAGATTCTGCTGCGTGGTATGCAAATTTTTGGGATTTTTTACGCGTTTATTTGAATGATCGATTTGGTAAAGATTATTGTTTATCTGCTGAAAGTTCGCTTGAATTACATGTCGGTGAAACTGTTGTGCCCGCACAAGTGGTTGTGATTGTGAAACAAGGAGGTAGCACACAACAATTACCTTTTAAAACCTCACTGCTTATTTATTCAGACGCAAAAAATTTACCGACAGAAAAAAAAGAAATAAATGGATTGCAAGTAATGCCATTACCATTTGCTTTATGTAAAGTTACACCAACCTATTATCAAAAATGCAGTGAAAATGTGGAAATTGCATTGCGATCGGTGCGCACACCATCTGAATTAACCAATGCCATTTTGCGCGGTGAATTTAAAAGTGCCGCTGAACGAATTATTGGTAGTTACGAATTTTTTGGTTTAAAAAAAGAAGCATTAGAAATTAAAAATGATTTAATACATGCGGGCATGTTGATTAATGCGAGTAATCCTTTTTTGCAAAATAAACCTCATTTATCAAAACAATTTCAGTCACCTTATGCAGCACGTATCGAATTATTATGGAAAAAATATCGAGAAACTATTATGGATATTTTTCCAAAAGAAATAGGTCTTCCAAAAAACTCAAAAAAATATCTCGCACAAGTCAATGCATTATATGAATATGACGCATACAATTCCTTATCGATCGAAGGTTATCAAGTCAGTGCTGATTTAATTCAAAGAGTGCAAAAAAATTCATGGAATCCAAATTTACATGAAGAAGATTACAATCAACGCAATGCATTAGCGGCGCGTGGATATTTTGAAGCATTTCGCTCTGTCAAAAAATCACTGACAAAAATATTATCCGGAAAATCTCCTGGTGCGTGCGTTAAAAAAGATTTATCAGTGTGGTATCAAAATTTATTTGCACCTTGCGTTCGAGCCGGAATTATTTCGCATGCAGATTTATTGGGCTATCGCAATAATCGTGTCTTTATTAGAAATTCATTGCATGCGCCACCACCAAAAGAAGCGGTATTAGATTCCATGGATGTTTTTTTTCAATGTATAGCGACAGAAAAATCAGCGTGTGTTCGAGCCATCTTGGGACATTATATTTTTGTTTTTATTCATCCCTATATGGATGGTAATGGTCGTATTGCGCGATTTATTTTAAATACAATGCTCGCTTCCGGTGGTTATCCTTGGAGTGTTGTGCAAGTTGCAAGACGAAAAGAATATATTGACGCACTTGAAACGGTGCACACAAAATCAGATATAAAACCGTTTGTACATTTTATTATTGATGAAATGAAAATCAGCAAAAAATTATTAAAATAAATTTTTTCATTTTTTGCGCGTCTTGCGCGAAAAAATAAAAATAATTAATCCCACAACACTAAAAATAATCGCCGGAATTGCAAGCGGTAATGTTGATGAAATATTATTGGTAATTAATATTGCGCCAATAAAAGCAGAAAATAAAAAACGCGCTGAACCACTTAATGCAGCTGCAGTGCCTGCATGATTTGGAAATGGTTCCATCGCGCCGCCACTTCCTGCGCCCAAACAAAATGTGCCGCCAATTCCAATTAATAACATTGGCCAAATAAAATTATCAATTGTTAATCCTGTGATGTAATACCACGCAGTCATTATTATTCCGCCAATTAATGTAATTATAAATCCAACTAAAACAGTGCGAAAAACACCGAGTTTTTCAACAATTGCACCCGATAAAAAACTACCGACAAAAAAAGAAATGCCCATGTAACAAAAATAAAATCCATAATCCATTTCTGGAATATGTAATAAACGAATAATAATGTAAGACGAAATCGAACAGAAAATATAGAGATAAGATAATCCAAAACACGTTGCTGCAGTATATAAAATAAAAATAGGATTTTTTGCAATACGATAATAAATTTTAAAAATATCAGTATGTAATTTTGTGCGATGTGATTTTGGTAATGTTTCTGTTAATCCAAAAAATGTTGTTGCAATGGATGCAAATGCAATGACCAATAATGCTTGAAATGTTGCAGGCCAACCATAATGCACATCCAAATAACTTCCAATAAATGGCGCAAACATCGGTGAAAATGCAATTAATCCATTTAAATAACTATATGCTTTTGCACTTTGCGTTCCAGAAAAAACATCACGCACGACAGCAAATCCCACGACCATCATTCCGCAACCGCCAATGGCTTGCACAACGCGAAACAAAACTAATTCCGTAATATTTTGTGCGAATGAACATAATAAACTGCCGCACGCAAAAAATAATGTTGTAATAACTAATAAAGATTTTCGTCCGTGTTGATCGGATAACGGCCCAACAAATAATTGCATCACGCCCGCAGTTAACATAAAACTCGTTAACGTTAATTGTGTTCCTGCAGCAGTTACTGAAAATAATTTAGAAATATGCGGCAATGCCGGCACATAAATATCCATGGCGAATGCAAGTGCGATAACCATGGGTGATAATAATAAAACTAATTTGCGGGTGGAGTAGGCCATGATTTATATTGCCAATCTCATTTGAGTTGATTGCTTACCCGCTAAAAATAATTTTTTAATTTCTTGGTATTGTTTGTAAAAATTATTTTTTTGTTTAATTGTTTTTGTGAAAAGCCGTTCATAAATATAAAGTCTCAGCATCACTTCAATATTTCCGTCCATATTAGTTACGCTATTGCGAAAACTTTCCCATTTATTGACAGCAGCGTGGGATTCATGCACAACTGTTTTTCCAAATTCTCTCAGCGACATTTCAAAATAAACACGAACAAATTTTACTTGATTTCCAGTAAATCTCGATTCCTGTGTTATTAATGCCTTAATTACTTTTTCAGAAATATTAGCAATATTAATCTTCGGATGCCATTCATCTTCGAAATAAATCATTTCAACGGATGGTAATACAATGGGAAATCCAAGACCATTGTAAATATAATTTTTAATTGTTTTTTTTTGCATTGCGCCAGTCTTTTGTCTTTCTTGTTCGCATAGCTGATCGTTACTGTATTATAGATGAAAAAACCAGTTTGTAAACCTAGTTTACAGCAATATTTTCAGTGTGTTGTAAACTGTACGCGGAATTTTAAGAAAAATATACTCGGGTTTTTTAAATAAATTTCAACGAGATACTTCTTAGTAAGTCTGATTGTCTTGTCAGCTATGCTCAAAAAGTTGACAACCCCCCCCTGTGCCCCACACTAATAACTGCAATACCCAAACAAAACCCCGACAAAAATGTGGAGAAATTGTTATGAAAAAAATGAGTAAAGCGGTTATTTTATTTTGTGGTGTAATGGGATTGGCGAGTTTTGCGTATGCAAAAATACCCATTCCTCTGACTTGCCCACAAGTTTCTCAGATAAGATATATCAATGGTCATTATGTGACGACGAATGGATGGGGGCAAGTTGGATCGGTTCAGAATCAACGCCTAGAGGGTCTTACTTTCTCTGAGGCTATGATGTCCTTGTCACAAAATGGACCAGGATCATTTGGACCAGGAGCAGTGACGTGTTCATATAGTGGTACTGCGAGCAATGGACAAGCTTACATGGCCCTTAATCCAGGCGTACGTCCACCAAATTATCAGCCGTCATCCCAGAATGATGTTTACTTGCCATTTGGTTCAAATTGGAGCAAGCCCGATTCTTATGGTACGGTGAAGTGCACTAGCAGTCTGGACTCTTGTCTATTTGGAAAGGCCAATGGCTAATGATAATAAATCGGTGGCATATAAATTCTCTGGGTATAAGCTCAGGGAATTTATATTCGCAGATTCACCGCGTCTCATTTTATTTAATTCGCAATTTTCCTAACACCGCTATAAAAAATTCCGGTGACCACACATCCAATGTTGATTTATCTTTAATAAATAACGCTACATCTTCTTTCGCTTTATTAAAATCCGTTCCATGAATTTTTTTTGATAGCAAATTAATTACATCATTTTTATTCAAAATATTTTTTTGTTCCCACACATTGCTTTGCACAAGACGTTCCTTTAAGTGTAAAAGATTGAGCGGCGTATTTCGCGAAACATACCAAACAAAATCATACCAATCTCGCCCTTTAATTCTTTTTAACCAAGGACGACATAATAATGCATGTACTTTTCCGGCAAATAAATCAGATTCAACAAAACTTTTTATGGGAAATGAAATGGGTTGTAATAAAAATTTTGATTCAGTGTTAAATAAACCAGGTGGATTGATATCAACTTCCATTTTAATTTTGATTATTTGCATGGAGTGAATATTTTTAATAATATCGCTCGGTGCTTCGATTGCAATAAATTGTTTCTTGGATTCCGCTTTAATAAACGCTGATTCAATATTCGTTTTTGATGATTTTATTTTAGTTTCAACAGTTGATTCAAATCCAAATGCATTTAATTCTTTTACAATAGCATTGTTATACGATGTTAAATCAAAATCATTCTTTTTACTTAAAAGAGAAAAATCTAAATCTTCAGAAAAGCGATCAAGTCCATATAAAATTCGTAATGCAGAACCGCCATAAAAAGCAGCCTTTTCAAAAAATTTTGCTCGCCACAAACCTAACAATGCAATTTCTTGAAAAATTTCTTTTAATGCATTCGTATAATCATCATAAGAATGAGGATTATATTTTTTCAGCATTTGTTTTATAGTGTCGTGCATTTTATTTTCTCATTTTAATATATTTTTTTAATAATACAATTCGCTCATCATGATAGTGATTTGATATTTCTTCAAGATGATTTAATTTAAATTTTAATAATTCACGCTCATCTATTCGAAGATCGTGCAATAAATATTTTTCCATCTCTTCAGTATTTTTTAATTCAATGTGCTTATCTACAATATGAATTTGATCGGAAAGTGCTTTTTCAGGCGATGCAATGAGAAATGCGTGCTCTGTCAATGCTTGATTTAAAGTAATGCCAACAGAATATTTTTCAGAATTTAAATAATAATATTGAAATACACCGACATCGGTCGAAAAATTTTTAATTCGATTGTTAGTGATATTGGTGATTGTATTAACACGTTCGGGTATTAATCCATAATAGCTTAACGCATAGGTCAATGAGATAGCCGATGGACCATAAATTAAATTTGCCAACACTTCTTTTGAATAAGGTTGTAGCGCGCTATTTTCTCCGAAAATATACAAGCCTTTTTTGATGCGTATCAATTCTTTACTTTTCAGCCACGCAGAAATTTTATTGCGTGGTTTTACATAATCTTTCAGCGCTGACAAAATAAAACCATAATCGATTTCTTCGCGACCTGCCAATTTTCTCAACGTTTCAATTTTCATTAATTCTCCAGTATGTCCTTTATTTTAGGACATACTAGATTTAATAGCAATATGGCGAAACTTTGTGTGTCTTTTATAAAGCTTGTATTGCAATTTATGTGGGCAATTAAATCATTGATGGAAATTTCAATCCATCCAAAACCCCACTAAAAAACCAATTCCACACAATTTTCTCTAATTGCAAAATTTCCTCCGAAGTTTGTTGACATATGCACGTACCTTTCTTTAGAATTCCCGATCCGTTGAATTGAATCGTAACATTTTGGACAAACGACATTTTTGGAGAAAGCTGGACAATGGCAAGAATAAATCAGTTGGTTAGAAAACCACGTCGTTTACAGATTAAAAAGACTAATGTGCCTGCGTTAGGCGGAAGTCCGCAACGTCGTGGCGTATGTACGCGTGTGTACACAGTAACACCTAAAAAACCTAACTCAGCGTTGCGTAAAGTTGCGCGGGTGAAAGTAACGAATGGTGCTGAAGTCACTGCATATATTGGTGGTGAAGGTCACAACTTACAAGAACACTCCGTCGTGTTGATTCGCGGTGGTCGTGTTAAAGATTTACCAGGTGTACGTTATCACGTTGTGCGCGGTAGTTTGGATATCGCCGGCGTAACAGCGCGTCGTCGTGGTCGTTCGAAATATGGTGCGAAACGCCCTAAAGAATAATTTATTTTGGAGATATAAAAAATGGCAAGACGTAAAGCAGCCCCAAAACGCGAGATTTTACCCGATCCGCTTTTTAAAAGTATTTTATTAGCGAAATTCGTTAATACAGTTATGCGCGCGGGAAAAAAATCTGTTGCAGAAAATGCTGTTTATGGTGCGCTTGACCATTTAGTAAAACAATTAAAAAGCTCGAACAAATTAGCTGCTGTTGTTAAAAAAGAAGATGAAGAAGGTGGTGAAGGTTCTGGCGGTAAAGGTGGTGCAGCTGCAAAAATATCAGGTGATATTCGTGCAGATGAAGCATCACGAACTGCTGCAATTAATGCATTTAAATCAGCATTAGAAAATATTACACCGCAAGTCGAAGTAAAATCTCGTCGTGTCGGTGGTTCAACTTATCAAGTTCCTTGTGAAATTCGCGCATCACGTCGTTCAACTTTAGCAATGCGTTGGTTAGTTGAATACGCAAATAAACGTAATGAAAAAACGATGGTGATCCGTTTAGCAAATGAAATTATGGATGCATTAGAAAATCGTGGTGGCGCGGTGAAAAAACGTGAAGACGTTCATCGCATGGCTAAAGCAAATCAAGCATTCGCACACTATCGGTGGTAATTATGTCAACTCGCGCAACTCCATTACATGAAACTCGCAACATCGGCATTATGGCTCACATCGATGCGGGTAAAACTACAACAACAGAACGTGTTCTATATTACACCGGCGTTTCTCACAAAATGGGTGAAGTGCACGAAGGTAGCGCCGTCATGGATTGGATGGAACAAGAACAAGAACGCGGAATTACAATCACATCCGCTGCAACAACTTGCCATTGGCAAGGAATGGATAAACAATTTCCGAAACATCGCATTAATATTATTGATACACCCGGTCACGTTGATTTTACAATTGAAGTAGAGCGTTCTTTGCGCGTACTCGACGGCGCAGTCGGTGTGTTTTGTTCTGTTGGTGGTGTTGAACCACAAAGCGAAACCGTTTGGCGTCAAGCAAATAAATATAAAGTTCCGCGTTTAGCATTCGTTAATAAAATGGATCGCTCCGGCGCAAATTTTTTACGTGTTGTTGGACAAATTGATCAACGCTTGCGTGGCAATCCTGTTCCATTGCAATTACCAATTGGTGCTGAAGATGAATTCAAAGGTGTCGTTGATTTAATTCGCATGAAAGCAATTTATTGGAATGAAACAGATTCTGGTATGACATACGAAGCACATGAAATTCCAGCTGATATGTTAGCTGAATGTGAAAAATGGCGCGCAAAAATGATTGAAGCTGCCGCTGAGTCAAATGACACATTAATGGAAAAATATTTAGAAACAGGCGAATTATCAGATGTTGAAATCAAACAAGGTATTCGTGCACGCACATTAAAAAATGAAATCGTTCCTGTGTTGTGTGGTTCTGCATTTAAAAATAAAGGTGTTCAAGCGATGTTGGATGCGGTAATTGAATATTTACCGTCGCCGCTCGATGTCCCACCGGTAAAAGGTTTGGATGAACGCGATCAAGAAATTACACGCGCGGTTGATGATGCCGCACCATTTTCTGCATTAGCATTTAAAATTATGACCGATCCATTTGTCGGCACATTAACTTTTATTCGTGTTTATTCTGGTTCTGCAAAATCTGGCGACACTGTTATCAATTCAGTGAAAGGCAAAAAAGAACGTATCGGCCGTATTTTGCAAATGCATGCAAATACTCGCGAAGAAATTAAAGAAATTCACACGGGTGATATTGCAGCATTAGTTGGAATGAAAAACGTAACAACAGGTGACACATTATCTTCAATTGATGATGTGGTTATTTTGGAACGCATGGAATTTCCAGAGCCTGTTATTTCTGTTGCGGTTGAACCAAAAACAAAAGCTGATCAAGAAAAAATGGGAATTGCGCTGGGGAAATTAGCGCAAGAAGATCCATCATTTCGAGTTCACACTGATGAAGAATCAGGTCAAACCATTATTTCTGGAATGGGTGAATTGCATTTGGAAATTATTGTTGATCGTATGATGCGCGAATTTAAAGTTGAAGCGAATGTTGGTAAACCACAAGTTGCTTATCGCGAAACCATTAAAAAAACAGTGGAACACGAAGGAAAATATATTCGTCAAACAGGTGGTCGTGGTCAATACGGTCACGTTTGGTTGCGTATTGAACCCAATACAATGGGCGCTGGCTTTGAATTTTTAAATGAAATTGTCGGCGGTTCTATTCCAAGAGAATATATTCCTGCCGTTGAAAAAGGTGTTAAAGAGCAAATGCAAAACGGTGTTATCGCCGGTTATCCAGTTGTCGATGTGAAAGTCGCTTTGTTCGATGGTTCTTATCATGATGTTGACTCTAACGAAATGGCGTTTAAAATTGCGGGCTCAATGTGTTTTAAAGAAGCGGCACGCAAAGCAGGTGCTGTATTACTTGAACCCATTATGAAAGTTGAAGCAGTCACACCTGAAGATTACATGGGTGATGTTGTTGGTGACTTAAATCGTCGTCGCGGTGTTATTCAAGGTATGGACGAAGGTCCGGCTGGAAAAATTGTCGATGCAGAAGTGCCATTGGCAGAAATGTTTGGTTACGCAACTGATCTTCGCTCAATGAGTCAAGGTCGTGCGACATATACAATGGAATTTTTAAAATATGCAGAAGCTCCTGCGAGTATTGCAGAAGCGATTATTAAGAAAAATGGTGATCAACCAGCAAAGAGATCATAAAGAAATCCATCGAATTATATTTTTAGGAGCAATATCATGTCAAAAGAAAAATTCATTCGCGACAAAGAACACGTCAATGTCGGCACCATCGGTCACGTGGATCATGGTAAAACAACTTTAACTGCAGCATTAACAAAATGTATGGCAGAACGTTTTGGTGGTGAAGCACGCGCTTTCGATCAAATTGACAACGCCCCTGAAGAAAAAGCACGTGG
>Ga0155552_108_pt1 | contig 29783 bp, 26 predicted proteins | sample RifCSPhighO2_12_FD_107209 | JGI IMG/M metagenome (GOLD analysis project Ga0155552, IMG submission 107209) | Gammaproteobacteria bacterium RIFCSPHIGHO2_12_FULL_36_30 | reverse complement strand
GATGTATTCACGGCGTCTCCGAACACAACATTACATAACAACAGAAAAGCGAGCGGCGCGAAGATCGGAATTTTTAGAATGTGCGAAACTCCTAATTTTAACGTGAGTTTAATTGTGAATAATACTTTACCGATTCCTGATTCTGAAGCCAAGCAATTATCCGATCAATTATTATCGCTTATCGTGACCGAAATAAAAAAATCCGGCGCGATTTCTTTTGCGCGTTACATGCAATTAGCATTGTACACACCGCAATTAGGATATTATCAAAACGCTTTAAAAAAATTTGGTAAAAACGGTGATTTTGTCACAGCACCTGAAATTTCACCCTTATTTTCTTATTGCCTTGCAAATCAATGCGCAGAAATTTTAGAAAATTTAAATGGCGGTGATATTTTTGAATTTGGTGCGGGCAGCGGAATAATGGCCGCTGATATTTTATTCGCATTAAAAGAAAAAAATCAATTACCGAATCATTATTATATTTTAGAGTTAAGCGGATTTTTAAAATCAGTTCAGCGCGAAACAATTCAAAATAAAATTCCTGAATTATTGGATCGCGTTATTTGGCTAGAACAATTACCAGAAAAACCAATTCAAGGTGTTGTGCTTGCTAATGAAGTATTAGATGCAATGCCGATTCATTTATTTAAAATCAATAATGGAATTAAAGAATGTGGCGTTGCGGTTGAAAATAATCAATTAGTAAATTGTATTCTCGAAAAAGAAAACCCAGAATTAATTTCTGCGATTAAAAAATATGAAATTGTTTTTGCAGAAAATTATTATTCTGAAATTAATTTATTTTTGTCGGGCTGGATAAAAAGTGTTGCAACTATTTTATCGCGCGGTGTTGTTTTAATTTTAGATTATGGTTTTCCGCGCCACGAATATTATCATTCTGATCGTTCTGCAGGAACCGTGATGTGTCATTATCGACATCGTTCTCATGCAAACCCACTTATTTTTCCTGGAATTCAAGATATCACCGCACATGTTGATTTTACAGCGGTTGCAGAAAGCGCTGCAGATCAAGGATTTTCTGTAAATGGATTTACAAATCAAGCAGCTTTTTTAATGAACACAGAATTATTGTCATTTGTAAATAATACAACAGATGAAAAAAAACGATTTTTACAAAATCAACAAATTTTACAACTCACATTACCGAGCGAAATGGGTGAATTATTTAAGGTGATGGGATTAACAAAAAATTATGTGCAATCATTAATGGGTTTTGTGGAGATGAATAAGGTGCATGCGTTATGAAAAAAGAAACAACATTATATTTCAATCAAGGAAAGTTTAAATTTTCCGCGGGACATTTTACAATTTTTTCTGCAACTGATCGCGAACCATTACACGGACATAATTATACATTAGAAGTTGCACTCACTGCTGAATTGCAAGAAGCAGGAATTACTTTTGATTATCGCGACGTCGCAGAAAAATTAACACAACTTTGTCGCGATTTAAGTTTGCATTGTTTGATGCCGACACAATCACCGTATTTAAAAATTAATGAAGATGGCGATCATTATGAAATTATTTTTAATCATCAATCAATGTGGTTATTAAAAAGTGATGTGATTTTAATGCCACTTGAAAATATTTCGATTGAAACATTATCACAATGGTTTGTTGATCAGCTTGCGCAAGACAAAATATTTTTATCACAATTCCCAATCAAAAAAATTGTAATCAAAGTTTTTAACGGACCTTATCATGCTGCTGAAGCGATTCAAGCTGTTAATAATGAATGACAACATACCGCAAAAATAAGCGGGTTGAAAAGCAGTGGATAATGAAAAACCACAACTTGTTTTATTTACCTATTGTGATTTAATGATCCACCTTATTTAGCACAAGGAGAGGGTGATGATATCTCATTATTTATCATTTTTAGATCACGCAAACGCTCATTTACGCGATTATGTATTTTATTTATCAAGCATCACCGCGTGTATTGTTTTTGTTTTAGTGATTGGCGCATTGATTGCATTTGAAAAACCAAAATCTATTTTCGGCGCTGAATTAGTCTGGGTGATGATTCCATTTGTGATGTTATTTGTGATGATGATTCCAGTTATGAATATTTTTTTATATCAACATCATCACGCACTCTCCGCGATTCTCGGATTATTAAATGAATCTTGATTATATTACATTATGTAAACCGCGCGTTGTCATGCTGATGATTTTAACCAGCATGGTCGGTATGTGTTTAGCAACACCTGATCATTTTTCATGGATAATTTTTTTTCTAGGAAATATCGGTATTGCATTGGTTGCTGGAAGTGCCGCAGCAGTAAATCATTTGGTTGATCGTCACATTGATCGTTTAATGCATCGCACAGAAAATCGACCCATTGCGCAAGGTACGATTAAAACAAAGAACGCGATTATTTTTGCGAGCATTTTATTTATTGTCGGCATATTTATTTTAATTGCTTACGTTAATTTATTAACCGCAATTTTAACTTTTTTAACATTAATTGGTTACGCCGGAATTTATTCGCTTTATTTAAAACATGCAACACCACAAAATATTGTGATTGGTGGATTCGCAGGTGCTGCGCCGCCATTATTAGGTTGGGTTGCAATGACAGGACATATTGATCCTGGCGCAATCATTTTATTATTAATTATTTTTGTGTGGACGCCGCCACATTTCTGGGCGCTTGCAATTTATCGTGTTGATGAATATGCAAAAGCAGATGTGCCGATGTTGCCTGTCACGCACGGAATTCGCTTTACGAAAATAAATATTTTATTGTACACAATATTATTATTTGCAATTTCATTATTACCATTTGCAATTGGAATGTCAGGTTGGATTTATTTCATTTCTGCAATTTTATTAGGCGCACGTTTTTTGCAATGGGCAATTCGTTTATTGCGCACAGATGATGCGAAAGTTGCGATGCAAGTTTTTCGTTTTTCAATTACGTATTTGATGATTTTATTTGTTGCGTTGATTGCGGATCGTTTTGTGTGAGGATCATATGAATGAAATCAAATTAGATTCTGATTATGTTGAATTAATTAATCACTTAAAAGAAAAAGTAAAAACGGCGCAACTGAAAGCGGCCATGTCAGTCAATCGTGAAGTGATTGGGTTGTATTGGTATATCGGACATCAACTTCTTGAAAAGCAGAAAAATTCATCCTGGGGAAGCGGATTGATCGAAACAATTTCACTTGATTTGCAAAATGCATTTCCTGAAACGCATGGATTTTCTGTAACCAATCTGAAACGTATGAGAATTTTCGCTGAAAAATACCCACATTTTCGTGAAATAGGTGCACAGCCTGTGCACCAATTGCCGTGGGGACATATTGTCTTTTTAATTCATAAAATCAAGAAGTTAGAAGAACGCGAATGGTATATTCATAAAACTATATCTGAAGGCTGGTCTCGCTCAACATTGGAGTTGTATGTAAAGCGTGATCTTTATCAACAACAAGCTGTTGAAGAAAACAAAGCGTCTAATTTTTTGACGCAACTTCCATCACCGCAATCAATTTTAGCGCAAGAAATTTTAAAAAATCCGTATAATTTTGATTTTCTCGGATTGCATGATGATGCGCAAGAAAAGGAAATTGAGCATGCGTCATTACCGCATATCACAAAATTTTTATTAGAATTAGGAAAAGGTTTTGCATTTGTTGGTAAACAAGTTCCAATTGAATTTAATGATTCAGAATATTTTATTGATATGCTGTTTTACCATTTAAAATTACATTGCTATGTTGTCATAGAATTAAAATCAACTAAATTCAAACCAGAGCACGCAGGCCAATTGAATTTTTATTTAAATCTTGTGGATGATTTTATAAAAATGCCGGAAGACAAACAAACTATCGGATTACTTTTGTGTAAATCTAGAGATAAGGTTGATGCGGAATATGCATTAAAAGGAATTGATAAACCAATCGGCGTTTCAGCATATCAATTAACAAAAGCAATTCCAGAAAAATTAAAATTGAGTTTGCCAACGATACAAGAAATTGAAGCTGAGTTAAATCAGGTGGAATTTCAAGAGAACGATGCGGTGATTGATTCTAATTGCAATTGATGTAACGCATCCGCAAACTCTTTCCCTTGCAAATTTTTTTCAAGCAATGGTTTTAAATCAACGCTTTTTGCAGCAGCTAATGCGTTTAGTAATATTTTTTTATGATTATTTTTCTGATTAATCGCATGACACGTCATCATCCATTCTAAAAATCTTTCTGGTCTGCGAAACGCATCAATATTTTTTAAAATAAATAATAATTGCTCAGCATTTTTTTCATCTAAGTTTTGATAAGCATCATTAAATTTAGAAACTAACAAAGCCAATTCAGAAAATTCACTCGGCACGCGAAAACGTTTACAAACAGATTGAATTTGATCGCGTGATAAATAATATAATAACGCAGAAAATCGAACCGTTCCCGGCGCATTTATTTTTACTGCATTATTTAATGCAAAAAAATCTATTTTGTTTTTAAATTCTGGAAATAAAATAAATAATGCATCGCAATTTTTTAATGTATCAAAAAATCTTTGCGGATTTTCTGATAATAATGCGCGCGATAATTCTTTCCATACACGTTCTGCAACAAGCGCATCGACTTCACCCACTTTAACCATCACTTGCATTAAATGATTTGTTTCGGGGCACACATTAAAATCAGGAAATTGACATGCAAATCGCGCAACACGCAAAATGCGCACAGGATCTTCTGAAAACGCAGGCGAAACATGTCGCAATAATTTTTTTTGCAAATCTTTTTGCCCGCCGTGCGGATCAATTATTTCGCCTGTGATTTTATTTTTTGCCATTGCATTAATTGTTAAATCACGACGAATTAAATCATCGATTAATGCCACATCAGGCGTTGCATAAAAATGAAAACCTTTATAACCTTTGCCAGTTTTACGTTCTGTGCGTGCAAGCGCATATTCTTCGTGTGTTTTAGGATGTAAAAAAACAGGGAAATCTTTACCGACAGGCTGAAAACCTTGTTTGATCATTTCTTCTGGTGTGCTACCAACTACAACCCAATCACGCTCCTTGATTGGTTTGCCTAAAAGTTCGTCTCGTACAGCACCACCTACTAAATATATTTCCAAAGTGATATCCTTGCGAAATTCATAACACAAGGTTGATTATAGCAATGAAATCATGGCAACAAAATCTTATTCCACAACATTTCTTGTCTCATTTAATGGGAAAATTAGCCAATGCAAAATTAGGCGCGCTGACCACTTTTGGAATTAAAAAATTTATCGAACGTTATCGCGTAAATATGGATGAAGCGAAAATTTCAGATTACATGCAATTTAAAACATTCAATGATTTTTTTACGCGCGAACTAAAATCAGGTGTGCGCACCATTTCAGAAGAAGAAAATTGTATTGTGAGTCCTGTTGATGGTTGCGTCAGTGAAATGGGAGAAATTAAAAATGATTTATTGCTGCAAGCGAAGGGCGCATATTTTAATTTAAAAGATTTATGTGGTGGTGATTTAGAAACATCACAACATTTTGAAAATGGAAATTTTTTAACAGCCTATTTATCGCCAAAAGATTATCATCGTTTTCATATGCCAATTACTGGACGATTAAAAAAAATGATTTATGTTCCTGGAAAATTATTTTCTGTGAATCCGTATTCTGTTAAGAATATTTCAAATTTATTTTCGCGCAATGAACGTGTCATTTGTATTTTTGAAACTGAAATTGGAAATGTTGCGTTAATTGCGGTGGGTGCAATGATTGTTGGAAGTGTTGCAATGAATTGGCACGGAATCGTTTCTCCACAAAAGAATCGCATAATACAAACATGGAATTATGATGATCAAAAAATTATTTTTCAAAAAGGGGGTGAGATTGGTCATTTTAGATTAGGTTCAACAGTGATTATTTTGTGCGAACATAATGCTGTCGTATGGAATTCTGCATTGCAAGCTGAAAACGCTTTACAATTAGGTGATGTTATTGGCAAAACAACAGATCGTTTTCCATTTCGCTCGTAAATATTAAATGCATAAAGATTTTTTGCATGAATTGACATTAAAAAGTGATATTTTTTCCACGCTGATTTAAATTTTTTATTTTGTAGTAAAAAACGCAAATAATTTATATGAATTCCATAGCCATTTTTTGTATGCGTGTATCCCATGTCAACAAAAACTAAATCCGGTTTATAGTGATTAAAATCAGTCGCAAGTATACCAGTTAAATAATTTGCATCCCTTTTTTGTTGTAAAGTTCGATGTGTTACGAAGTGAATATTATAATAATCTCGCATCCATACTAAAAAATTAAAATGTGACGGATGATATGCACCAGCATAATTGATCACCGAAAGAAAGTAAGGTGTTTCTGCTGATAAAAAATAAACCGGTCGGTGAAATTCAGTTTTATGTAAAAAGTAAATTAATGGACCAAGTTGTTTCTTTAAAGAAATACTGTATGCATATATGAAGCTTATATAGCTAATTGGAAAATAAAATAGGAAGAAAGCAACTGCTAGTGTCACAAGAATACTGTGATTATTTTTTTTTAAAATACAAAGTAGTAACAACATAGATAACAGAGCAATCGAAAGTGCTGGAAATATATGGTAGTACCAAGGAATTTTCTGCGCACCATAAGCAACAAAATTACCAATTAATGCAAAAGTAAGCAAAGCTAGGAAATTTGCATAAGAATTTTTTCTGTAAAAAAACCCAAGAAAAATAGCTAACAGGAGAAAAAAGATAACAGAAGAATCAAAAGTTGCTCCCCAGGATTTTCCATAAGATTGATAATAAAAGCGTAACGTGATTGGCAGAATTGTGAATACATAAGGTTTAAAAAAAATAAAAATACAGATAGTATAGAACACTAAAAATATTATTACGCTAAACGTTTCCGGTCTCCAACAATATTTTTTTTGTTTGCGCGAAGTGAATATTGTATATAATTCTGCAAGTATAAAAGCTGCAAGAAAATAAGGTTTAATAAAAAAACCAGCAGCGCCTAACAGACCAATCATTACGGCGAATGGTGTTGACACTTTTATATTTCTAATTCGACACACCAGTAATAAAAAGTATGGCATGCTTAATAAAACAAAATAATGTTCACGCTCACCAAATGCGCTTAAAGGTAATATAAGAAAGATAAATGAAATACCGATGAGTAAGACAAGGGCAAACCCGATATCATTTTTTGAAAATATTTTTCTAAGCAGGTTATAACAAATACATAAAAGAAAAGTGGATAGTATGAAAATATAAATATATAAACCGACAACATGAGAAACTGAAAAAATTTTTTCAATTGCAATTTCAGGAATAGTTAAATAGAGAAATAATGGTGGTGTAATTTCAAAAAAATTCTTTAAATACGTTCCGCCATGCAAAACACCACGAGACATTTGTAATTGCCAAAGTGAATCAGAGGGTAGTAGAAAATGTGATTGTGTAAACCAAGCAATGATATAAATCGATATAATCGAAAGCCAAAACACTATAATTTGCTTTCTAGAAAACATAGTTACGTCCAGTAAGTTATGCTCTGTCAAATGAAAAAGAAATCACATCCTGAATATTATTTATTTTAGCATAATACATTAATAGGCGATCAACTCCAATTGCAACACCAGCGCAATTTGGCAATCCTAATTTTAATGCGTCAATAAAATAGTGATCTATTTCTGGAATCGTTTGCTGATTATTTTTTCGATCACCTTGATTTTTTTCAAACCGCTTTTGTTGTTCTATTGCGTCAGTTAATTCATGAAAGCCATTTGCAATTTCAGAACCATTAATATACAGCTCAAATCGTTCCGCAACTTCACCATTAATTTTTGCAAGTGCTGCTTGTGTTTTAGGAAAATCATATAAAAATAATGGTTTTTTAATACCCATTTCAGGTTCAATTAAGTGTGATAATAAAATTTGTAGGCAGGTATCGTGATCAAAATTTTTTGCATCTACCTGAATATTTTTTTCTGAAATTAATTTTTTCAAACCTTCTAAATTAACTTGTAATGGATCAATATTTAAATACTGCAAAAATAAATTTCGATATGAAATTTTTTCTGCTGGTTGCGTTTCAATTGTAAATTGTAAAAATAAATCAATTTCATTCATTAAATCGTGATGATTAAATTCAGGACGATACCACTCTAACATAGTAAATTCAGGATTATGTTGATGTCCCACTTCGCCGACGCGAAATGATTTTGTGATTTGATAAATTGCACCGCTGCCTGCAGCGAGTAATCTTTTCATCGCGTATTCAGGTGAAGTTTGCAAATAATATTTTTTATGATTACTTGGAACGATAAAACTTTCTATATGTGGATCGGTAACTGTGTGTTGGCAAAGTAATGGCGTTTCAACTTCTAATATATTTTTTTCAGCAAAAAACGCGCGGATTTTTTTATATAATTCTGCGCGTGATTGTAAGTTTTTTTGTGATGCGGTGGGTTGCCAAGTATTGGCGTGGTCGCTCGCGCATCCACTTCCGCTCCTGCTGTCTTGCACCGCGGATAACGGATAACGAATAACGGATAACGCTTTCATGCTTTATTAACACGCGATAAATATTCACCTTTACGCGTATCAACTTTAATCACATCACCTTCTTCCAAAAATAAAGGCACGCGAACGACTGCGCCAGTTTCTAAAGTTGCAGGTTTTGTGCCGCCAGTTGCAGTATCGCCACGAATACCAGGATCAGTTTCTGTAATTTTTAATGTGACTGTATTTGGCGCTTCAATTGTGAGTGGTGTACCATTCCATAATGTCATGATGTAAACATCTTGTTCTTTTAACCAAGGTTTTGTATCGCCAACCGCAGTTGCATTTGCAGAAATTTGTTCGAATGTGGTTGGATTCATAAAATGCCAGTATTCACCATCACAATATAAATATTGCATATCACATTCAACAACATCTGCGCCATCGAGCACATCACCTGATTTAAATGTACGTTCTAAAATGCGACCTGTTTTTAAATTACGTAATTTTACGCGATTAAATGCTTGGCCTTTACCGGGTTTGACATATTCGTTTTCTAAAATATTGTACGGATCATGATCGATCATCACTTTTAATCCGCCTTTAAATTCGTTCGTGGAAAATTTGCTCATAAAATCCTCAATGCTAAACAGGTTAAGTGCGTTACATTATCATAAAAATCTTGGATAATGAATGCATGAAATCAGAACCCGCTATTTTACAAATCGCTGTAAAAACACCTTTACGTCGCACATTTGATTATTTGTCCGGCGAAAATAAATGCGCGTGGCATCCTGGTCAGCGCGTAAAAATTCCATTCGGTCGTCGCGAATTAATTGGAGTGATTGTGGGATTAGCAGAAAAGTCTGCATTTCCCGCAAATAAATTAAAATCTGTTGCTGCAGTCGTTGATGAAAATGCATTACTTAATGAAAAATTATTATCACTTTATCACTGGGCAAGTGATTATTATCAACATCCGATTGGTGATGTTATTTTGGGAACGTTGCCGAAAAAAATTCGGGAAGGAAGTGTGGGTGCGAGTGTGGGTGTGAAAATCGCTGAGATTGAGCGTGAAAAACCAACATTCAAATTAACTGCAGAACAAGAAAATGCAATTGATATTATTTCTCACACTAAAAAATTCCAACCATTTTTATTAGCAGGTGTGACTGGCAGTGGAAAAACAGAAATTTATTTGCGCGTGATTGAAAAAATTTTAAAAGAAAATAAACAAGCGTTGGTTTTAGTTCCTGAAATTTCTTTAACGCCACAAACCGTAAAAAGATTTGAAGAACGTTTTCATGTTCCTGTTTTATTATTGCATTCAGGGTTAACCGATAAAAAAAGATCGGAAGCGTGGTTGAAAGCAACTGAAGATTTACCTTGTATTGTGATTGGAACGCGCTCTGCAGTTTTTGCGCCATTGAAAAATATTGGTGTGATTATTGTTGATGAAGAACATGATTTATCATTTAAACAACACAGTGGATTTCGTTATTCTGCGCGTGATGTTGCAGTTATGCGTGCAAAAATATCTGAAATCCCAGTGGTTTTAGGAACAGCAACACCATCACTTGAAAGTTGGAAAAATGTAAAACAAAATAAATATATTTTATTTACATTATCTGAACGCGCTGGAAATGCAACGCTACCACCAATTACATTACATAATATTTGTAATGAAAAATTACAAAATGGATTAAGTCCCGCATTAATTTCTGTAATGCAAAAACATTTAAAAAATAATAATCAAATTTTATTATTTTTAAATCGTCGTGGTTATGCACCAGTTTTACTTTGTCATCAATGTGGTTTTGCTGCGATTTGTCCGCATTGCGATGCGCGCGTGACAGCGCATGACAATCCGAAAAGATTATTGTGCCATCATTGCGGATATCAATCACCGTGGATTCGCATTTGTCCATCGTGTAAACAAAATGAATTAATGGTGATGGGAATTGGAACAGAACAATTAGAACAAACATTATCACAATTATTTCCCGATAAAAAAATCAGTCGTGTTGATCGTGATAGTGTAAAAACTTTTTCTGCGCTCGAAAAAAAATTGGCACAGGTTCACAATCGTGAAATTGATATTTTAATCGGAACACAAATGTTGGTGAAGGGGCATCATTTTGAGCATGTAACATTGGTTGCGGCAATTGATGTTGACCATGCTTTATTTTCCAGTGATTTTCGTGCGATCGAAAGATTAGGACAATCTTTAATTCAAGTTGCGGGTCGTGCGGGACGTGCTGAAAAAGTAGGCGAAGTTTTTATTCAAACACATCAACCTGATCATCCATTACTAAAAAAATTATTTGATGAAAATTATTTTTCATTTGCGGATACTTTATTAGATGAAAGATTAAAAGCACAATTACCGCCTTATATGAATATGGTTTTACTGCGCGCAGAATCAAAAAATAAAAATTACGCGCGAGATTTTTTGGAACACGCTAAAAAACAAATCACATCTGCTTCCAACCATGTTGAAATTATTGGCCCATTTCCATTTGCGATGGAAAAAAAAGCCGGCGTTTTTCGTATGCAATTAATGATGCAATCTGCGAATCGTAATGAAATAAAAAAATCATTAGAAAGATTTTTGGAAATAAATGAAAAAGAAAAAAAGATTTCTGGATTAAAATGGATTTTAGATGTTGATCCGATGGAAGTTTAAACACCTTTCAACACATTCTAAATGTTTCTGCAACGCCCCTCGATTTGCTTCAATCGTTTCTTTCGCGCATTTTCCGATCTTTTCGCGCAATTCTTTTGCAGAACAAAGTGCGATGACAGCATCTGCGATTTCTGATGAATTATTTACAATTTGCGCAGCGCCTGCATTTTGTAATAATTTACTAATCTCAGTGAAATTATGTAAATGCGGTCCAGTTAAAATTGGTAAACCTAATGCTGCAGGTTCGATAACATTATGTCCGCCCGTTGGCACTAAACTTCCACCAACAAAAGCAATATCAGCTGCTGCATAAATCATTAGCAATTCACCGATGGTGTCAACCAATAAAATATCAGAATGTTCTGTGATAGGTGTTTGTTGTGATCGCATATTAATTTCAAATTTCATTTGACGGCATAAATCTGCAACTTTTTGAAACCGATCAGAATGACGTGGTACTAAAATTAAAAATAAATTGGGAATTTCTGCACGAATTTTTTTGAATGCATTTAAAATAATTTGTTCTTCACCGTCATGTGTGCTGGCAGCAATAAAAACACGGCGATCAATTCCGATTTGTTCGCGAATCGATTTTCCTTGCCGAATAAATTCATTCGGAATATGCACATCAAATTTGATATTACCTGTCACTACTAATTTTTTTGGATCTAAACCCAATTGCAAATATCGCTCACCATCCAAAACACCTTGTGTTGCAACCGTGTGATATGTGTCGAGCATTTGTTTTGTTAAACGAGAAATTAATTGATAACGCAAACTGGATCGTTCTGATAAACGACCATTCGCTAAAATAATAGGGATATTTTGTTTGTGACAAATGGTTAATAAATTTGGCCACATTTCTGTTTCCATGATAATACATAATTTCACGCGTGATCTTTTTAAAAAACGTGCAACAGCATTTGGCACATCAAATGGTGCATAAACATGTGTTACCAAATTGCCTAAATTCTTTAAGACTAATGCAGAACCAGACGGTGTAGTGGTTGTTACAATAAATTGATAATCACGATAATATTTTTCGATTAATTTTTTAACGAGCGGAATCGCGGCTAATGTTTCGCCAACTGAAACAGCGTGAATCCAAATAGTTTTTCCCTGCGCGATAGGTGTGATATAACCAAATCGTTCATTCCACCTCTTGCGATAATCTGCTGCTCGTCGTGATCGCCATAATAATCGAATCAAGATAAAAGGCATGATTAAATAATAAATTGTGGTATAAATAAATCTCATAATAGATAATTGATAGTTTAAGTCGGTGTAGACTACGCCAAGATGCCCATTTTCGCAATAAGGAGTTTTTTATGGCAGGCAAACAAAATGATGCTTATACAGCTGAAGCGATTGAAGTATTAACTGGGCTTGATCCTGTTCGTCGCAATCCTGGAATGTATACAGACACTTCGCATCCAAATCATTTGGCGCATGAAGCATTAGATAATAGTGTCGATGAAGCAATTGCAGGACATGCAAAACAAATTGATGTTGTGCTTTACAAAGATGGTTCACTCAGTGTGAATGATGATGGTCGTGGTATGCCGGTTGATGTTCATTCTGAACATAAAGTTTCGGGTGTTGAATTAATTTTAACGCGTTTGCATTCTGGCGCAAAATTTTCGAAAAAAACATATGAATTTTCGGGTGGTTTGCATGGCGTTGGAATTTCTGTTGTGAATGCTTTATCAAAAAATTTAACAGTACGTGTGAAAAAAAATGGCAAAATTTATCAAATGTTATTTAAAAATGGTGAAGCTGAAGGAAAATTAAAAGTTGTTGATCAATGCGATAAACGCGAAAGCGGTACATTCATTCATTTTCATCCTGATGAAAAATATTTTGATGAAGTTAAATTTAATTTACCGAACTTATTAGCAACGTTGCGCGCAAAAGCAGTTCTGTGTCCTGGTTTAACTGTGAATTTTTTAGATGAAAAAAAGAATGAAAAAAAATCGTGGTGTTATGAAGATGGTTTGAAATCTTATTTATTAGATAGTTTGCATAAATACGAACAATTACCAACAGAACCTTTTATGGGTCATTTTACAGGTGAAAGTGAAACGGTGGATTGGGCGTTAACTTGGTTGCCAAACGGTGAAGAAAGTGTTGCGGAAAGTTATGTAAATTTAATTCCGACCGCGCAAGGTGGAACACATGTAAATGGCTTGCGTGCCGGCATGATGGAAGCTGTGCGCGAATTTTGTGATATTCATAAATTATTATCACGCGGAATTAAATTAACGGCAGAAGATATTTGGGAACAATGTCGTTATATTTTATCGATTAAATTACAACATGCACAATTTGCAGGACAAACAAAAGAAAGATTAACAGCAAGACAAGCTGCGGTTTTTGTGAATGGTGTTGTAAAAGATGCGTTGAGTTTGTGGTTGAATCAGCATGTTGAAATTGGAAAACAATTAGTCGAATTATTTATTGCAAATGCGCAAAAAAGAATGCGCACAGAAAAAATGGTTACGCGAAAAAAAGTAACAAGTGGTCCTGCGTTGCCTGGAAAATTAACAGATTGTTCGGATCAGGATTCAACACGTTCGGAATTATTTTTAGTGGAAGGTGATTCTGCGGGTGGTTCTGCAAAACAAGCGCGCGACAGAACTTTTCAAGCGGTCATGCCGTTGCGCGGAAAAATTTTAAATACATGGGAAGTGTCGAGCGAAGAAGTGTTGGCATCAACTGAAGTGCATGATATTGCCGTTGCGATTGGTGTTGATCCTGGTTCTGATGATTTAGAATCGTTGCGCTATGGAAAAATTTGTATTTTAGCAGATGCGGATTCTGACGGCGCGCACATTGCAACATTATTATGCGCATTATTTTTAAAACATTTTCGTCCGCTGGTAAAAGCAGGGCATGTTTATGTTGCGATGCCGCCATTATTTCGAATTGATGTTGGTAAAAATATTTTTTACGCTTTAGATGAAGATGAAAAAGAAGGAACATTAAATCGAATTCAAGCTGAAGAGTTAAAAGGCAAAGTTAATATCCAGCGCTTTAAAGGATTGGGCGAAATGAATCCGTTGCAATTGCGCGAAACTACTATGTCGCCTGAAACAAGACGTTTAGTGCAATTAACGTTGAGTGATAATACTAAAGAAGAAAATATTATGGATATGTTGCTTGCGAAAAAACGTGCGGGTGATAGAAAAGAATGGCTGGAGAAAAAAGGGGATCTTGCGAGTGTTTGAGTGGAATGATGTTACAGAAGCACGCGTGCAGCGTAGCGTAACAAGGGCGTTTTGCAGTAAACCAACTACAAGGACAAACAATTAATTTAAACTAAAATTTATTTTTTTGTTGGTGTTGTTGGTGGGGTTACGTGAACAAAATCATCATCTTTTTTATTTCGAAACATGCTATTTGCGACACCCATGATTTTTTCTTTTCCAAAATGATGAGCTAAAGCAGCTAGTGTCAATACGACAGCACCCGCTGTAGCTGCTTTTTTATTCGCAACAATTAACTCAAGTATCCCACGCATTTCTTTCCCCTTAAAAAAACCACTTGATCGAAGTATAGCAGAGGATTAAAAAAGTGCGAGTTTTTAAGTTTTAATGTTGAGTGTTTTTCTTAACGACATGTTTTAACTTTAATACAGCAAAATTTAATTCAATTGTTGTTTCACTTTCGTTAGAAAATGCATCCTTGTCGAGAAGATTAGTAATTATTTCTCCGCTTTTCTGTAAAAAACCTTTTTTCTGTTGTTCGTCATTAGCAGAAGATAATTGTTTTATATTTTTAGATAAATCTCTTAGTTTTGAGTAAGCTTCAATAATGGCAATAGTAGTTTCAATTGCTTGGTCACTTTTTAGAATAGTGGCTAACATGTAAAGACCTTTTTCTGTAAAAGCATTGGGTATTTTGACCTTGCCGCCGCCAAGAACCGGTGAAGTCACAAATTGTGACTTCATTAATTCCCACTCATGATTTTCTAATGGCAGAATATACCCCTCTGGAAATCTCCGCTGGTTACGCTTGACAGCTTGATTGATATGTTTAGTGGAAACGCTATACAGTTCAGCTACATCACTATCAATAATGACTTCTTGCTCACGCATGTTAAAAATTTTAGATTGAATATCAGCAAATGTTATCTGATTCATATGTGTTGTCCGCAACATAATAAGAATGAGAATAGTAACTGATTTTAAATTTGTTGCAATACCGTGTTTTTAGAAAACACGTAAGAATTAATTCACTCGCGGATCAAATGCATCTCGCACATTATCTGCAAATAAATTTGCAGCGAGCACTAAAAAAAACATAAAAATTAATGCCGCTAATAATGGCCACCACACCATTGGTTCACGTGCTAATTCTAAACGTGATGTGTTAATCATATTTCCCCAGCTTGGTGTAGTGGGATCAACGCCAACACCGACATAAGATAAAATTGCTTCTGCTAAAACTAATCCGCTAAAATCTAAAACAATGGTAATGATTACAATATGCATTACGTTCGGCAAAATATGACGAATAATAATTGACATGCGGCGCGCGCCCATTGCAATTGATGCCGTTACAAAATCTTGTTCGCGTAATTTTAATGTTTCAGCGCGCAAAAATCGGCACAAGCTTGCCCAACTGGTTATTCCTAAAATAAAACACAACGATAATAATCTTGCATCTGCGCGATCAGCAATTGTTGGAAATAAACTTGCATGATTAGAAATAAAAACTTGCATGACTAAAACCATTGCAGTAATTAATAATACACCAGGAATAGAACTTAATGTTGTATATAAATATTGAATTGCATCATCGACAAATCCACCAAAATACCCCGCGATCATTCCTAAAAATAATGCAAATGGCAACATAAAAACTGTAGTTAAAGTTCCGATAATTAATCCTGTGCGAATACTTTTAATTGTTTCGTACAGCATATCTTGACCAATTTTATTGGTGCCGAAAACATGAAGATGTGCTGTTGAAAAAGGCGCAGTGTAAGTTGTTTCATCATGTGCATTTAAATTTCTAATTAATAAATCTAAAACACTTTTTTGTTGATTCGCAATATTCAAATGAATTGAATCTAATAATCCAACAATAATATAAATACATAAAACAATGCATGAAATAATCGCCGTTTTTTTTCGAAATACTTGTTTCCATGGTTCGCAATAATGAGGTTGCGTGCGAATCCAAAATGCAGCAATGATGCACATGAAAAATAGAAACCAGATAAGATAGTCGCTTGGAAGAAAGTCTAGTTTCATTTTTTGTTACCCGTTTGTAAAAATATAAATTCCCCAGGCTAACGCCTAGGGTTCTCTCCAAATATTTGTGTTGACTTCGTCAGTTGGAGAGAACCTTGGGCGTTAGCCCAAGGAATTTCACAATTTAATTCTTGGATCAACCATCGTATAAGAAATATCTGTTAAAATTAATCCCAGAATATAAAAAATAGTTCCTAAAAAAACCATCACGCGCACAATATCAAAATCTTGTTGTTGAATCGCATCGATTGTGTAACTTCCTAATCCTGGAATGCCAAAAAAAGATTCCATAATTAAACTGCCCATAAATAAAGTAGGAATAATTACAACAATGCCAGTTAATATTGGAATTAATGCATTTTTCAAAACATGTTTAAATAAAACGACAATTTCAGATAATCCTTTTGATCGCGCTGTACGAACATAATCGCGGTGAATTTCTTCTAGAAAAATTGTACGATACCATCTTGTGCCTGCGCCAATTCCGCTGATCATTCCAATTAAAACCGGCAAAATTAAAAATTTAATTGCATCCCATCCTGAATGATATCCAGAAATCGGCACTAAATTTAATAATTTTCCTAATAAAAATTGCCCGATAATAATATAAAATAAACCTGACACTGACATCATCACAACACAAATAATCATTGAAAAACGATCAAAGAATGTTCCGCGAAATAAAGCAATTAATAATGCGTACGTGATATTTATAAATAATCCAACAAATAAACTGGGAATGGCTAACGCTAAACTTGGCCACATGCGCTCATAAATATCATGTGAAATATTTCGTCCTTGATCAGATTGTCCAAAATGAAAAGTAAATAATTCAAAAGATTTTGTAAAAAATAAAGTGTCAGTAATTTTTTTTATTCCCATATTTTCTGCATTATAAAAAAGTGGTTTGTTATAACCTTCCTTTATTTTCCACTGCAAAATTGCTTCGGGCGTCACATGTTTTTGTCCTAACTGCATGCGCGCCATATCATCAGGCGAATTCACCATAAAAAATAATGCAAACGTAATGAGATTAACGCCGATTAAAATTGGAATGGCGTAAATAATACGGCGGATAATATAAGCAAGCATTAAAATCCCTTTTGATAATTCAGCTAGTTACACTGTCTTTTGGCATAAATTTGATTCATATACTATAAATTACCCCATGTGTCTTGTCACGAGAACAGATTTTTTGATGTGAGGATGTAATGAAAAAATTGATTTGGTTTGCAATGTTATTGGGATGTTATTCGTTGAGCGCTTTTGCAGTGAGTTGCGAATATTACGATTTTCATTATGATACATCATCCGGAAAATCATATTTCACCTACAATCTTAGAACTAATAATTATGAACACCCACGAACATTTATTATCAATAGTTCACACGCAGACGAAAAAAATATTCCCGCCGAAGAATTGCTGGGTTTTAGATCGATCGTGACAAGTCCGAAAGGCACAATGTTAACATCCTGCTTTCATGGTGTGCACGGTGAAGTGTTATATGATGATGTTGGTAACATGACATGCCCAAAATTGATACCAAGCGCGCCAGATAAAGATGGTCATTGTCAATTTTCTTTACCTTCCAGTCAAATATAAGGTAGATTAAATAAATTCTAATTAGATTTTTCTATTGAGGGATCATATGAAAAAAATATTCTTTTGCGTTGCGGTTGTGTTAGGTATAACAGGATGTGCGCTCACCAAATCACCAACCGTAATGATGCCGAAAAAAAATGAAATGGTTTACAAATATTTTTCAGTTCCTGCCAAACGAGGTACGCAAGCAGTGCGTGTTGATTTGAGCAAATTACAAAATTATTTTGCTTCACAAAAATTAAAATTTGCAATGATGGATAATTTGCGTCAAGACAGCGCAGTGTTAGCATTAGATACAAGCAAACGTTTAACGATTTTTGATCCTAGTATTCAGCAAAATATTGGTTATATAAAAATTCGTTATGCACGCACTAAATTTAAAATTGCATGTGTGATCGTCGCGCAAAAATCTGAAGTGTGCGAAAGCCCGGTAATTGAAAAAGCAGAATTTTTAGATTCCGATACTGTTGGGCCGGTGCAAGTTGAAGCGTTTGCGGTGCATCATAATTGACGTTAACCGAATCGTGCTTGCATTCGAAGCGCAATAATATTCACAATACGATTCAATCCATTTGCGGATGGTGATGCATTTGCATAAATATAATTTAAACCAAATTTAATACTGTTGACGAGATACCAATCAAGACCGAAGCTCGCATTATTTTTTTCCGCTCGAAAATGAGCCATTTATTTTTTATAAAAATTAAGCATTATATTCAATTAAGAGCGTGCTAATTCCGCCCATGTCGGATTACGATGCACTGGATATTGCTTTTTTAAAATTTGAAAATGTGCTAATTTTCCATCGTGATTATATTTCAACACAAACACTTGATCAAAATCATCGCCGTGCCATTTTTTTAATTGTTGTGTAACACCTAATGATGTAGCAAGCGCATCTGCTAAACCGTGATGCCAACAAATTAAAATAATTTTATTATTATATTGTGGATTGGTTAATAATGATTTTGCTAATTCAGCATATTGATTGTCTGCATAATTAGCGTTGATCGGATAACCATTTGGATTTTGAAATGCTAATTGATTTGCTAATGGCATGACAGTTTGTATTGGGCGATAAGAATGACCAGTATCTAAATCGGCTGCGTTTGTTACAGGATTAGATGCAAAAATAAAATCTGGTTTTTTAAAATGCGATAAATAATATGAAACAAATTTTTCTGCGCGTAATTGACCTTTTGGTGATAAAAATGGGCCAGGATTTTTTTGTTCCCATTTGTCAGCATGACGAATAATAATAATTTCTTTCGGCGCTGCAAAAATATTATTTGTAAATAAGATTAAAAAAATAAAAATAATTTTTTTCATATCACGTCCTTGTAATTGAATTGTGAAATGCGAATGAATTTAACATGGATTTAGTAGTGATGGAAGTGTGACCGTATCGATGTTTGCAGACACCGCTTGCTCAATAAAAAATCCAGATTGATCTTTCTCCTCGTGTGAATTTTTTTAACGCTCGATGGTCGATTTTTTTAGGCCGTCTCAACGTGACGTCGTGACTCGTATCGACTAAAATTGACTTCGTGTCAATTTTGCCTAAAAAAATTGTGACCATCTCGCTAAAAATTCAAACTCGGCGAAAGATCAATCTGGCTTTTTTATTTCGCTCGCTCAGATCTTCTTTATGACCGGTTTATTTTCTCGTCGCCAATAAGTAGTAATCAACGGAATAAAAATCAAAATTAAAAATCCAATCAAAATCCACAACGGCCACAAAATTGGTTTATTCCATTTTTCTCGCAATTGTGCGCGCAGTGTTGGATTTATTTTTTGATATTTTAATGAATTATTTGCCATGGCGTTTGGTTTTATTGGCGCGACCCATTGATGCGATAAAGTAAAATCAATTGGATGAACACCCCAAATCCACGGCGAATCATCTTGCACAAGCAATAAATATTCTCGGATTTTTGTTAATCTTTTTTCACCATTTGGCATATTTTTTATTTCATCAAATAATGCATCTGCTTTTGGATTAGAATAATTTGTTGCATTTTCTCCACCATGTTTTACTTTTCCATTTGCAGAATATAATAAAAATAAAAAATTTTCTGGATCGGGATAATCCGCTAACCATCCCCAAGAAAAAATTTGTGCATTGCCCGTGCGTACTTTATCTTGAAAGCGATTATATTCTGTGTGACGAATATTTAATGATATTCCTAATTTTGCAAATTGTTTTCGCATCCAATTTAATTGTGATTTATCATCGGGATTTCCTGTTGATGTCACATCGTAATTTAATACTAATGCTTTTCCTGTTTTAGGATCAATGCCATTTGGATATCCTGCTTCAACCATTAATTTTTTTGCTTCGGCAATGGGTTTTCGTTTTATATTTTTTCCATCATAAAAATAAACAACTTTATTAATATTATTTTTTTCGTAACCAAATATGCCGGGAGGAATGGGACCTTGTGCTGCAACACCGCGGCCATTTAAAAATAATTGAATATATTCTTCGTAATCAATTGCAATTGAAATGGCCTGCCGCAATTTTTTATTTTTTTCTGCATTGCCACCAACAACATCATCTAGCATATTAAAACCAATATAAAAAACAGAAGGATTAATGGTTGTTTCTAAACGAATCCCCTTTTCTTTCATCGCTTGCGTTAATTCGGGTTGACCATTTTTATTTAAACGAATAGCAGAATCAAAACTATCTGCTGTAATGCCAGAGCGATCATAATATCCTTGCAAAAATTTATTCCAGCGCGGAATACTTTCTTTATCTAAACTTAAAATAACTTTATCAACTGCTGGCATTGGTTCATATGTCGTAGGATGAATTTCGCCGTGAAAATTTGGATTTTTTGCTAACACCATTTGCGAATTTGGATTATTTTCTTTTAGTAAATACGGTCCTGTTCCAACTGGATACCAATCGAGTGTCATATTTTTTTCTTTCATGCCGGGTTGCGAATAAAATAAATCTGCTTCATAAGGCATCGGCGAAAAAAATGGCATTGCTAACCAATAAATAAATTGCGGATATACACCGTGAATTTTAATTTGATATTCATATTTATTAATGACCGTTACGCCTGCGAGTGGAAATTGTCGCAAGTCGAGCACGTGATTTTTTTGATATTCAGCTTGTAATTTTTTTGCATATTCTTTAAAGCCAACAATATATTCACTCATCACGCCGAAAATTGGTGAGCTGACTGCAGGACTTGCAAGTCGTTTTATTTGATATACATAATCTTCAGCTGTTAATTCGCGCTTGTTTGAAAGTGCGGGATGTGGTTGATAATAAATTCCGGGTTTAATTTTCAAATCGTAAATTGTATAAATAATTTTTCCATCTTTTTTAATGTAAGTAATCGTTGGCATCTCTTCTAAAGTTAGCGGAACAAGCTGATATGGACGTTTTAGATAGTCATATTGCAGCGGCGGCTCGTAAATTTGTGCTATAATCTGCGTTTCGTCGGATGAATAAGAACGCGCAGGATCGAGCGTTTTAGGTGCGCCGGCAAATGCACTGAAGAGTGTGTTTTGATCGGATTTTCCAGGATGAGGATTATTCCATTGCGCCAAAATGTTTGTGTTGAGCAATAATAAAATCAGAAAAAATATTTTTTTCACAGCGTGCTCGATTCCATTCGTAAATTATTTTTTATTATACACCATCATTTCAGATTTTTTTAAGGTTGATGATATACGATAGCGTCAATCAATTTTGTGGAGCGAAAAAATGCAATCCAGTTTCTTCCACTTTAAGAACGCGACCGCCGCCCCTCATGGAGAAAGTTCTGTGGTGGGTATTCTTGCGATGATGTTGCCATTTGCTCTTGTTATGTCCATTTTGCTGTATGTATTTTGTTGTTCTCGTATTGAACTGAACAGGTATGATGTAATGGAAGAACGACGACAATTTCAAATCTAATCTGATAATTTATATGCCAAATAAAACGGAATATCTTCTATCATCGCTAACGAAATCTATTGACCACTTGTCCCATTCTTTTTTAGAAAAACCTTACATTACCAATCCTCAAGGCGAAGGGACTGATGCTGAATTTGATTCAGCACCGTTATATCGCTTCGATGGATTTGATTGCGTGACATTTGTAAATAATATTTTAGCACTTTCTCTTTCGCACAATTTATCTGAATTCCAAAAAAAATTATTACAAATAAATTATTATCATGCTGAAGCGAAATATGAAAATCGTTTTCACTTTATGAGTTTAGATTGGAATCCGCAAAATCGAAAAAATAATATTGTGCGGGATGTGACATGTGAAATTCTCGATGAGAAAAAAAATCCCATCGCGATTTTTGCAGAAGGTGAAATTGACAAACCCAATTGGTTTTTAAAAAAATCTGAAAATGAAACTGACGCGCGAAAAAAATTATTAAAAAAATATTCAGAAAAATTTAAAAAAGAAATTGCGCGAATTGCTTATTTGCCCTTAACAACATTATTTGATTCTGCAAAAAATCCGCGCGAATTTATTTTTAATCAAATCCCACACGAAAGTATTATTGAAATTGTGCGACCGAATTGGAATTTAAGAGAAAAAATTGGAACAAACTTACATGTTTCACATCTTGGTTTTGCCATCCGCAAAAAATCCGGTGAATTATTTTTTCGCCATGCCTCATCAGAAAATAAATGTGTCGTTGAAATTTTATTATCAGATTATTTAAAAAATGTTTTGGATTCGCCGACAATTAAAGGAATTAATGTGCAGGTGATGCTTGCCAACTAACATCTAATTCTCTCTCAATAAATTTTTGATCAGAATTTTTTGGAAATAAACCGCAATAATTTGATGTCAGTAACTCTATCGCTGTTCGCACGCTGCCAGCATTAAAACCTCGCGGAAGCTGTGACCATTTAAGCCAAAGCAGAACCACTTCATTGCTTTTTATATCTGCACGTAGCGATAACATTAAATTTAATAATTCAAATAATTCTACACGGCGTGTGTATTTCGTTTGGACTGATGATTCTGGCGACGTGATGGAATGTTTTTGTTGAATTCTTTTGGTATGACCATCTATTTTTTTTCTTACGCTATCGTGTGGATTAAGTGTTCCTTTGTAACATCCCGACATTCTTTTTTTTGTTTCCCCTAAGAATTCCTGAAATAAATAGATAAAAAGTTCTGGATCATTATTTTTTGATTGTGGGATGTGTTTAATAAAAGCATCTAATGTTTCACAATGCGTTATAGTAAGTTCTTTGCATGGTTCGATAATATCGAAGAATTCAGCCACTTTTTGTTTTAAATCACCTAGCTCAACAAATGCAAAAAAATCAAGCGACAACTTGCAAAAATCAGTAATGATAAGACGGTCGTTAGAAAAAATATGGGATAGTAAATTAGAAACACATTCGTGATATTTTATTTCTAATAATGATCGCGCAACAAGATAGTTGCATGCTATTAATTTGTCTTCGAGTTTTGTTTTGTTATCTTTAAACAGCCATTCTAAAATTTTATGTAGCTGATCTGCTGGTAACAGTGGCATAAAATCAATTTTTTCTTTTTGCAGTTTCAATATAAAGTCAACGGAGCGCTTTTGAATTGCCTGTTGAAATAATAACCCCCATTTTTCTTTGCTTAGTAAGTTCTTAAACGCAAAAACAACATCGTCATGTTTGTATGCCCAGCATATAAATTGCTCAGTATTTTGAGTCATTAGAAATTGCTTAAAATTTTCATTAAACCAATCGGCAGCTATTTCAACTAGCTTATGTATTTCATTTAATGATACCCATGATAAATTAATCATGTTTAAAAAAAGTTTTGTATATGTATCACTTGTGATTTCTTCTTTTGAAATGTTAGTGTGTTTAATAATGTTAAATAGTAGATGAAATTCTGAGCGCGCAATAAATTCTAATAAAATTTTCGGATTTTCTCTTAGATAGTCACGAGTGTAGTTTTCATGATGTCCTATTAAATAAGTGCCTATGGCGTGAAAAGCTGTAGAAAATAAACTTTCTAAAAATTTTGTGTTAACTAAATTGATTGCTCTGCGCATTGTTTCATATTCATCTAATGTAATATGAGCTTGTTCTAAAGAAGATAATTTGCTTATTAAATCAATTTGGAAATGTTGTGTAGTATGTCTTGATAACATTGCTAATTGATGACGCAATAATTTTTTTTGCTGTTTAGCATTTTCAAAAATCGTAATGATTGCTATTGTAAAACTTTTATGGTCTTCATGTGCGTCAACACATCGCGAAATAACTTTTGAAATAAAAGTAAAACTTTCGCATTGATCTTTTTCTAAATAATGCATGCATAATATTTGTAATTGTTCAAATGATGTAATGCTGTCGATCATTCCATTTTGCGCACAAAGTTTCATTTTCTCTAAATCTTTAGTTCGGTAAAAATAATCAAATAAGCCGCAATGTAATTTATTTAATACGGTTTGTGTCTCTGTCAAAATCTTTTGATTCAATGCCATCGGTGTTAATAATTTATATTGTAAGTCACGTTTCTTTTGATCTGTTAATTCAAATATTTTTCTAATCGTCACGTCAGCATATAAAGTTAATGGGGGGAGGGTGACTGCTTGCCGCATGATCCAGCCATAAAAGAAATTAGTATTTTTTGGGTAATCATAATCAATGTACCCACACCCAATGATGTGATCATATGATCTTATTAAGTCCCCACATTCATATTGATATGCAGTGAATTTAATTTTTGGAATGCATTGAGGACAAGATGAGAAAAATGTTAATAGCGGGTCTAACAGATTTTTTCGATCATCAAAAAATTGAAAATCAATTTCGGCATCTGGAAATAGAGATGCCATGCAATGCATTTGTGTGCGCAATAAGACTCGTTTACTCCCGTCTCCAGGCACATGTTTTGCGATGCATTGTCGCGTGAACTCTTGTGTATAAACTTCTCTCCTGCGAAATGTGGTGCCAATTGTTAAGTTTCTTTGTATATCTTCCAGCAGCAAAGGAAAAATATCAATGTCTAATTCATGTTGTGAAAGTGTCGGATCATTTTCACATGCTGTTTTAAGTCGATCGAGAAGAATATCAAAAGCGATAAAACAAGATCCATTTTGATTCCCGAGCCTATTAAATTCATCCACGAGCTTAGATTGTCTGGCTGATCCAATCAGCAGACGAACAATTATTTTTACATTATTTTTATCTTTTATTTTGTTTTTAACTGCGTCAAGAAAGTGTCGTATAAGATTTGCAGTATGAATATTTTGTTCGACATTTTTATCGGAAAATTCAGCGGGGCTAATACATCCATCATAATCCACCGAAAAGGCAAAAACTATTTGTTCGGGGGTAGTCTCATCCCGCATTTGCATTTCCCTTTTTATTAAGCGTAATATTTAATTATTTTAGCAGTAAATTCCTCCCAAAATACATTCTTCTTTTGCGCCTGTCACGCTAATGCAATTCCCCGATTTTTTTTCGAGAGTTTGTTTTGCGAGCCAAGCAAATGCAATGGCTTCCATCCATTTTGGATTGATGCCGATTTTTTCGGTTGTGTGAATTGTTGTGTTCGGTAAATTCGCATGCAATCTTTCCATTAAAAATAAATTAAATGCGCCGCCGCCGCAGATGTAAATGGTGGGAGTGGGAGTGTGAAAAACAGCGGTTACAATTGTTGTTGCTGTTAACTCTGTTAATGTGTTTTGAATATCTTGTGGCGAAATATTTTTTTTAGATGCACTTAATTTTTTTTCCAACCAAGTTAAATTAAAATATTCTTTACCTGTGCTTTTTGGAAATGATTTTTTAAAGTAATCGTCATCCAAAAAAATATCGAGCAAATCAGCATTTGATTTTCCGCTGCGTGCCCACTCACCATTTTGATCAAATGATTTGTTACAATTTTTTTCACACCATAAATCTAATAATGTATTTCCTGGGCCCGTATCAAATCCAATAATATTTTTATTTTGCTCCACAGGCAAATAAGTAATATTGGCAATGCCACCGATATTTACAACAAATTGATCGGCGGTTCTGTTTCGAAATAAATAATCATGAAATTTTGGTACGAGTGGCGCACCTTGTCCGCCGTGCGCGATATCGCGACGACGAAAATCTGCGACGGTTGTTATTTTTGTGCGTGCAGCAATAATGTTTGCATCGCCAATTTGCATAGTAAAAGGATTTTCTGAATTGGGATGATGATAAATTGTTTGTCCGTGTGAACCAATCGCAACAATATTTTTTGCATCACTATTTGTTTTTTTTAATAATGCTAATACTACATCTGCAAATAAATTTCCCATTTGCGTATCGGTTTCGCCGATTAATTTGATATTAATATTTTCGCCGTGAGATAAAATTTTTAATGCAGATTTTATTTTTTCTGGAATGTGAATGGATACTGTATCAATTAAGTTAGTTTGATTATTATCAAACGAAACAAGTGCGGCGTCGATTCCGTCCATGCTTGTTCCTGACATTAACCCAATATATAAATTGCTCACACTATTTGCTCGCTAATTTTGCATGCTCATACATTTTCATCTCATGGAACCAGTGATCAGTTTTATCAAAAAATGCATGACGGTATTGTTCTGGAATGGGTGATTCATGTGGAAATTGTACGGTGAGTGGATTGACGGCAACACCATTTTTAAAAACTGCAAAATGCAAATGCGGACCGGTTGTCCAACCTGTCATGCCAACAAAACCAATTGTTTCACCTTTTTTTACGCGCTCATCATCCTTAATGTGATAGGCAAATTTTTCTAAATGCGCATATAACGATTTATAAATATTGCCGTATTTTACAATTAAAACATTTCCATAGCCGCGCATTTGCCCGCAAAAAACAACGACACCATTTCCAATTGCGTGAACCGGTGTTCCCATCGGCGCATCAAAATCAACGCCTAAATGTGGTTGTATGCGATGTAAAATAGGATCGTAACGATGATAATTAAATCGTGAACCAATGCGCACATAATGTAATGGAATGCGCATAAATTTTGGTAATGTGCCTTCACCATTTGCCTTGTAATAACCGGTTTTATCATCTGGTGCTGTGAATCTCACGACGCGATAATGTTGTTTTCCATTTGTAATTTCAGCAGCGACAATGTGACCTGGTTTATCTTTTTCATCGTTCACAAAATATTCGTGATATAAGACTTCTAAGCGATCGCCAGGTTGAATTTCATGAATAATTTTGCTATTTGAAAACATTGTATTGAGTTGATGCTGTAAATCCAGAGGTAATCTTGCTGCTTCTTCTGCTTGATATAAACTATGATGAATCGTACTTGATTTAAATTCCAGCGTTTTTGTCATTGGCTTTTGAATTATGTTCGCAACGTAATGATTATTTTCATCTTGAATTTTTAATGATCGCGCAAGATCAATGCCGTATTGTAATGAAACAAATTGATGTGCAGTATTTGTTGTGATTTGAAGTGAATGTCCAATTTGTAAATGATCTAAATATTTTGCAGCGAGATGTGATTTTAAAATATCAATCCACAAAGTATTGGGCAGACCTGCGCGATAAAATAAAGTTGCTAATATGTCGCCGTGTTTAATTGTGAGTGTTTGTGTTTTATTTGTGTCGGGCGTTATTATTTTTTTTATTTCACCCATGATTGGCGTTGCCTTTTTTTGCGACATTTCTGGCAGCGATTTTTTTTCAGATAAAGTTTGCGTGTGATTTTTAAAAAAGTAACCTATAATGACGCCGAGACCGAGAATAATAATGTAATGTAAATATTTATTGGATGTCCATTTTGTGCGATCCATTATAAAATCCTTGATATTGCAAATGAAAGACATAACCTTACCATGATGAGAGTGACGGTCAACTTTTTTTTAGAATAGGTGTTTCGCATCACACAAATCTTAAACGAGCGAGCGATAATGTAACTGAAAATATTATATTAAGTTGATGGAAAGATGTGACCTGTCTCTTTTGTAGCGAATAGCGTCAGGATTGACGAGGGACCGAACCATGGATGGTTCATCTTTGAGCGGAAAAAGAGACAGGTCATATCTTTACATCTCAATTTGTTTTTTTCAGTTACATTATCCAGCGAGTGAGAGCAAAGATTCAAAAATGCGAAACTTCAACTGGAGTTTAGAAAATGTTAGAAACAATTCGACGCGGCATAAGTGAATTAATCGGCGAAGATAATTTAATCGAGCGATTAAAAAATAAAAAACCGCTGCGTGTAAAATTGGGAATTGATCCGACTGCATCTGATTTGCATTTGGGTCACACAGTTGTAATAAATAAATTGCGACAATTTCAAGAATTAGGTCACGATATTTTATTTTTAATTGGCGATTTTACGGCGATGATTGGTGATCCATCGGGTCGTAATGTTACGCGAAAACCATTATCTGCCGAAGAAATTGCGATAAATGCAAAATCATACACTGATCAAGTTTTTAAAATTTTAGATCGCAAAAAAACAACGGTGATGTTTAATTCTGAATGGATGGGAAAAAAATCTGCTGCGGATTTAATTGGATTAGCTTCTTTATATACGATTGCGCGCATTTTAGAGCGAGATGATTTTAGTAAACGTTATGCTGCAAATCAGCCGATTGCTATTCATGAAGTTTTATATCCATTAGTGCAAGGATACGATTCTGTTGAAATGAAAGCGGATGTTGAATTAGGCGGTACAGATCAAAAATTTAATTTATTAGTAGGACGCGAATTACAAAAACATTTTGGACAAAAACAGCAATGTGTTATTACCATGCCGATATTAGAAGGTTTGGATGGCGTGCAAAAAATGTCGAAGTCGCTTGGAAATTATATTGGGATTACTGATGCGCCTGATGATATGTTTGGAAAAATTATGTCTGTTTCAGATGATTTAATGTGGCGTTATTTTGAATTATTAAGTTTTCGTTCTAATTCGGAAATTGAAAAATTGCGAGTCGCGATGAAAGACGGAAAAAATCCACGTGATATTAAATTTGAATTAGCGCAGGAATTAGTTGCGCGTTTTCATGGCGAATCTGCTGCTTCAATCTCGCAAGAAAATTTTGTTAATCGTTTTCAAAAAAATGAAACACCGGAAAATTTAGAATTAATGACATTGCATGGTGAAATGGGAATTGCACATTTATTAAAAGCGGCGGGTTTAGTGTCGAGTACATCGGATGGTATTCGAATGGTTGATGCGGGCGCTGTGAAAATAGATGGTGAGCGTGTTGATAATTCCAAACAAATGATTGCTGTTGGAAAAGAACATGTCTATCAAGTGGGCAAGCGAAAGTTTGCGCGCGTCATTTTAAAATAAATTTAAAACAAAAAGCGCTTGCCTTTGTTTTAAAGCATCGGTAGAGTTCGTCCCCACATCGGATGTGATAAAAATTGATTGGAAACAGTCATTTTTTGAATAAGAAATGCTCACAGCAACTTTTTGAAAAAAATCAAAAAACATTGTTGACAAGCAAATGAAACTGAGTAAAATGATCCTCCTTCCCGCTATGGGAATCGCTCTTTAAAAATTTGAACATCAGGATCTGGAAACAGATCCAAAAGCAGTTTGTGTGGGTCTTAGTAATAGTCAATTACTTGAGTATACAAGTCCTAGGCGCAAGCTTAGGCAAATAAGATTTTGTGACTTTCTTAAATTAGTCACAGCTAGTTTCAACTGAAGAGTTTGATTCTGGCTCAGATTGAACGCTAACGGCGTGCTTAACACATGCAAGTCGAGCGGCAGCACAGTAGTAGCAATACTATGGGTGGC
>Ga0155552_106_pt1 | contig 72975 bp, 78 predicted proteins | sample RifCSPhighO2_12_FD_107209 | JGI IMG/M metagenome (GOLD analysis project Ga0155552, IMG submission 107209) | Gammaproteobacteria bacterium RIFCSPHIGHO2_12_FULL_36_30 | reverse complement strand
CGCACACAGTTTGCATTTTCATTAACAAACAACTTGGCAATCCACCGCTTCAATTTGATTTGTTGGTGAAGGCGGAAAGTTGAGAATGGCGTCATCTTGTTAAAAAATAAGTTGTTGCTGCTGTTCCCGCAGCAATAATAAATGCACCTGCTGCGATTTTTACTCTTAACTTACCAACAGTTTCTTCTCTCGCATCAACATCGACACCATCATCAGTATTATCACCAATCAATTTCTGTTCATAAAAATTTGTTTCATCTTGGGGTGTGCGTCTCATTATCATCTCCAACCAATTTATTTAAATAACACGAAACACGGTACTACGAATTTTTTTAAAATGCTAGGCTATCTCATCTAAAATATTTAGGTGATAACATGCGCCCAACATTAAAAAAATTTGCCCAACAACTTTTTCCGCATCAATGTTTATTATGTGATTTAGAAAGCAATAATCAAAAATTAATATGTGAAAATTGTTTTGATTGTCTACCACATTATCAATCGGCTTGCAGACAATGTGGTTTGCCACTCACATCAGAAAATCAATTACACTGCGGACAATGTATTGCAAATCCACCACCATTTGATAATACATTTGCATTATTTGATTACGCACCACCGATTTCAATGATGATTTGGCAATTAAAATTTCACGGCAATTTAATGATTGCGCAATTATTTGCGCAATGTTTTATAGATTTTATCGAACAATTTTATTCTGCGAGCACATTACCCGACTTAATTATTCCTGTACCATTGCATTTTTCGCGATTAAAAGAACGTGGATTTAATCAAGCACTTGAAATTGCAAAGCCGATCGGAAAATATTTTAATATTCCTGTTGATACAAAAAAATGTATTCGCATTAAAAACACGCAGGCACAATCGAGTTTACCGGCGCATAAAAGAAAAAATAATGTTGATAATGCATTTGGATTATCTTATGCATTTTCAGAAAAACAAGTTGTGATTTTGGATGACGTCATGACAACAGGGAATACTGTTTCTGAAATTGCACATTTATTAAAAAATGTGGGTGTTAGAAAAGTGGATGTGTGGTGCTGTGCGCGAGCAAATTTACATTAAGCGACTTCTTTCCAAGGATTAATTATTTCAAGACCTGCGCAATCATGGAAATCTTTTGTATTACGAGTCACTAATGCCATATCATGGTGCAGTGCGGTTGCAGCAAGTAAACTATCAATCGCAGGCAGCGGTCTTTTCACTTGATACTGTAATCTTCCCCATCGATCAGAAATCTCTATTGTGATGGGTAAAATTCGGTTATAAAATGTGCGTGGTAACTCGTGCTCAAACCACAATAATATTTTTTGTTTTCTTTTTTGATCTGAAATTTTTTCAATTCCTTTGCGTATCTCGCCCATTGTCAAAACACTGAGAAAAAATACATGCGTTGGAATTTGATTCATCCACCGCACAACATGCGCATCTGGTTTTGCGCTCACCAATTCAGAAATAACATTTGTATCTAAGAGATAGTTCATAAATCAACATCTCTATTCAGTGATTTATCTCGTTTGATATTAAAACGCATGCCCTTCAGAGGCGAATTTTGAAAGAAATCAACTATTGTCTCGTGACGTGTGATAAGTGCGAGATATTCATCTTGTGAAATAATCACAACAGTTGGATTTCCACGAACCGAGACGATTTGTGGACCTTCATTTTCAGCTTTTTTTACAACTTCGCTAAAATGTGCTTTTGCGTCTTGTAATGCCCACGCATGATTCATCAGTTTTGCTCCAAATCTAGTCAGACTAGTCATAGTATAGCCGATCTGGGATCAAAAGTAAACATTCCCAAAGAAATTCCCATCATTAAAAGTATCAGTAGATTCCGTATTTGCTGATGCACCACTTCTATCATAAATATTTTGTGAAAAATGTGCATGACCGTCATTATCAATCCACGCAGGAATATAAGTAATATAAACTGGCATGGGGTTTCGCAATTGAATATATTTTGTTTCGCGTGTTGATAAATATTGATTTACTAATTCAGCATTTAAATCATTATTATCCACATAAAAATATTCAACGAGTGCCATTGGATTTTCAAGACGAATGCAGCCAGAACTTTTTGCGCGATAATGTTGCGCAAATAAAGCTGTGTCTGGCGTACCATGCATATAAATATCTTGATCATTTTCAAAAATAAATTTAATACGTCCAAGCGGATTTACGTCACTTGCGGGTGCTGTAACGCGATAAGGAAAAGTACTTAAAGTTGCTGTTTGCCAATTAATCGTTGACGGATTAATTTCCGGCGCATTTTTTTCATAATTTGCGTAAACGCGCATATCATAATGTTCTTTTAAATAATTTGGATTTTCGCGCATGCCGGGAATAACATCACGCGACAAAATTGTTTTTGGCACCGTCCACGTTGGATTAAATACAATCGTTGTTATTTTAGATGTCATCGTCGGCGTTGGACGCGAAGGACGACCGACAATTACGCGCATATGCAAAATATTTTCGCCATGCGAAACTAAATGCATTGTATAACTTGGAATATTTACTTGCACATAACGACTATTTGCATCTTCGGGATATTTTGCCCAATCATTCATGCTGCGCACTAATTCATTATAACGTTGCGCGGGTGTAATATTTAATGCGTTTAATGTTGCTTGATCGATCACGCCGGTTTGATTTAATCCATTGCAAAATTGAAATTGCGAAATTGCGTGTGATAATTGTGAATTAAATAATGTATTTTGATCATCGCCCGCCGGTAAAAAATGTAATGCGATTAATCGTGCGCGAATAATAGGAATATGATTATCATGTTTTCCAATTTTCATTGGCACATTCATTTGAATCGGCTTCCACTGCATTTTTGCAGCTTGTGCATAAACCGGTAATTCTTTATAAATACGAAGCGCCATTTTATTCGAAGTATTCGGCGCGCTAACTTGCGATACCGATGTCGATGAAATTCGCACGCAGCTTGCTAATAAAAATGCTGAGAAAAATGTGAAAAATAATTTGAAATATTTTTTCATGTGAAAATCCTTGGAAATTTTATAATGACATTAATAATATCATAGTTTAATTATTGTAGTATCTCACACAACAATAATTTTTGATCTTCCAAAAACCCTTCCAACACATCACTCGATTTTACAGCGCCAACACCTGCTGGCGTTCCAGTATAAATTAAATCATCTTCTTTTAATGTCATATATTGCGAAACATGTGAAATAATTTTATCAAATGAAAATAATAAATCGCGAGTATTTCCTTTTTGCACAGTTTTATTATTAATATTTAAGTGAAAATTTAAATTATTCATTGCGGGCAAAGTTTTTTTCGAAATAAATTTTCCAACCACAGCAGAATCATCAAATGCTTTTGCTTTTTCCCACGGCAAACTTTTTTCTTTTAATATTTTTTGAATATCGCGTGCGGTAAAATCAATACCGACTGTTAATTCATCATAAAAATTATCCGCATCTTTTTCATCAACTTTTTTTCCATCCTTCTTTATTTTTAAAACAATTTCAATTTCGTGATGAATATCACATGAAAATTGAGGTAAATGAAATGGTTTATTATTTAATAATAATGCTGTTTCAGGTTTTAAAAAGAAAACTAAATCATCTGGCATTGCAGAATTTAATTCTTTTACATGTTCTGAATAATTTCGACCGATACAAATTATTTTCATAATCATTGACCTCTACCATAAAAATTCGCATAAATTGTATTGTGGGTGATAGGAGCGCCGTTGTAAAGAAACCATAAACTGTGCTATCTTTTGTTTTCATTGGGAGGAAAACATGCCAATAATCACGCTTGAATATACATCTAATTTACCAATTGATTCAGAAATAAAATCATTTGTGTTAAATATGCATCATTTTTTGGTAAAAGAAATTAATACTGATTTGAGAACTTGTCGATCAACTATTGTGAAGCATGGAAATTTTATTATTGCAGATGGTGATAAAAAAAATGCTTATATTATGTTGACAATTAGAATGCTGCCAGGACGTAGCGATGAATTAAAAAAACGCGTTGGTACTTTGTTATTGCAAACAATAAAAGAACATTTTGCTGATTGCATGACGAAATTCGATGTCCAAACACGTGTGTACTTAACAGAAACTGATACGCCGCATTATTACGGGTTGGAATAAAATCGGGTTTCCCAACATCACTCATTGTGAAAATTATTTTCTTCCGCTCACCAATACATTTCTAACTGAAGCAATAAAGCCATCTTGCTGTTCGAATAATTCTGCCTGTTGAATCATATCATCCATCATTGCTTCACTAAATGTTTTTAATTCTAATGTGGTTTTTTTAGTTGAAATATAGGTTAAACGATAAGCCATTTTTTCTTCTGGCGTTAACAAAACAGGTTGATGCATTTTGATTTGCAATGATTTACATTGTAATTTTTCAAAATAAGAATACATTTTATCACCTGAATAACCATCCAAACCCATCGCATGAAAATTAGTTGACATTAATTTGCAAAAAAAATCTATGCAATCAGTTTGCGGAGATGAAAAAACATTAGTGCGACTTGCGCTACATTCTTCACAAGATAAAATACCGCCGGGTTTTAAACTGTCATACATTTGTCGTAAACCGTCAAATGCATTTTTTACAAAAATCAAAACCCATTTTGAATAAACGAGATCAAATTTTTGATTGAGTTTTGAGAATTCGTTTACCGAAATTTGTTTAAATTCGATGTTGGTTAACTTAAGTTTTTTTGCTTTTGCTTCGGCAATTTTTAATTGAACTTCGCTAATATCAGCTGCAGTAACTTTTCCAGCTGATCCGACAAGTTGTGCGAACAAGCAGGACATATCACCTTCACCACAACCCACTTCAGCAACATGCATTCCTGTTTTCAAACCGGCATTTTTTAGAAATTCAACGGTAAAAGGACTGTAAATTTTATGTAAAATTTCTAAGCGCTGTTGATCAGCTTTTCCGACCTCAAGTAAATAGTTTGGGTTGCGTGACATACATCATCCCTCCTGGTTAGATATTTAATTCAAAATACGCCAAACAACAAAAATCATTTTTTCTTTGGAATATATAAATCAGTTACTGTTCCTTCAAACACTTCTGCAGCCATTTTAATTGATTCAGATAATGTTGGATGCGGATGAATTGTTAATGCAATGTCTTCTACATCACAACCCATTTCAATTGCGAGCGCAATTTCAGAAATTAATTCGCCTGCGTTGACGCCAACAATTGCGCCACCAACAATGCGACGCTTATCGTCAAAAATTAATTTTGTAAATCCTTCTGTGCGATCGATAGATAATGCGCGACCGGATGCAGCCCAAGGAAACACTGCTTTTTGAACTGTTATTTGTGATGCTGCAGCTTGCGACTCTGTCATTCCTGCCCATGCAATTTCAGGATCAGTGTATGCAACGGATGGAATACATTTTGGTTCGAAATAATGTTTTTTGCCGGCGATTACTTCAGCAGCAATATGTGCTTCGCTCGACGCTTTATGCGCTAACATTGGATTTCCTGCAATATCACCAATTGCATAAATTCCTGCAACATTTGTTTTCAATTGATGATCAACAGGAATAAATCCGCGTTCATCAACTTTTACACCTGCCTTTTCAGCACCAATTAATTTTCCATTTGGACGACGACCAACTGCAACTAAAATACGATCGAATTTTTTTGGATTTTCTTTTGGAACATTTTCGCCATCAAATGTCACCCACAAACCATCTTTTTTCGCCTCAACTTTTGTCACGCTCGTTTTAAGCATGATACTTTGATAGCGTTTTTCAAGGCGTTTATGCAAAGGCATAACAACATCGCGATCAGCGCCTGGAATTAATTGATCCAACATTTCAACAACAGAAATTTTTGAACCGAGTGCGTGATAAACCGTTGCCATTTCTAAACCAATAATACCGCCGCCGAGAATTAACATTTCACCATCTGTTTTTCCCAATTCTAATGCACTCGTTGAATCTAAAACGCGTGGATCATCTGGAATAAAAGGTAATTTAACGGGTAATGATCCTGCAGCGATAATGCAATTATCAAATGTAATTTCAGTTTTTTTGTTATCTTTGGTAACAATAATTTTTTTAGAATCAGTAAATTCTCCATAACCTGTGACAATTTGCACGCCGCGTTGTTTTGCCATCATCGCCAAACCGCCGGTTAATTTTTTGATAATAGAATTTTTATAATCGCGAATTTTATTGATATCTAATTTTGGTTTTCCAAATTCAACGCCGTGTGTTGAAACATCTGCCGCATCATCAATTACTTTTGCAATATGCAATAATGCTTTTGATGGAATGCAACCTACATTCAAACATACACCGCCAATTACATCATGACGTTCAATTAAAATTACTTTTTTGCCTAAATCTGCAGCGCGAAATGCAGCTGAATATCCGCCGGGACCGCTGCCTAAAACGACTACTTCTGCGTGTAATGTGTCTGTCATAAAAAAATCCTCTACAATAATAATGTTCTAATATCAGATAAACATTGTGATAAATATACTGCAAATCGCGCACCTTCTGCACCATCAATGACGCGATGATCATATGATAACGATAATGGTAACATCAAACGCGGTGTAAAATTATCATCTTGATAAATCGGTTTTAATGATGATTGTGACACACCTAAAATTGCAACTTCAGGTGCATTAATAATTGGCGTAAATGCAGTGCCGCCAATTCCACCTAAACTTGAAATGGAGAAGCATCCGCCTTGCATGTCAGTTAATGCCAAACCTTTTTCGCGTGCTTTTGCGCTGATTGCATCTAATTCTTTTGCTAAATCAAAAATACCTTTTTTATCCACATCGCGAATGACAGGAACAACTAAACCATTTGGCGTGTCAACTGCAACGCCAATATGAAAATATTTTTTCATAATTAATTGTTCGCCAGTTGGATCAAGTGATGCATTAAAATTCGGGAATTTTTTTAATCCCGCCACAACTGCTTTCATAATAAAAACAAGCGGCGTTAATTTAAATCCTTTTTTTGCAGCTTTATTTTTATTTTCTTGGCGAAATTTTTCTAATTCAGTAATGTCAGCTTCAATAAATTGTGTGACGTGTGGAATTGAAACCCAATTGCGATGTAAATTCGCACCGGATATTTTTTTAATTTTAGATAATGCTTGCGATTCAATTGCGCCGAATTTTGAAAAATCAATGACGGGTTGCGGCAATACAGAAAAGCCTGCGTTTCCAGTGCTTCCGCGTGATAAATAATTTTTAATGTCGTCTTTTGTGATGCGATTTTTTTCGCCTGTGCCTTTGATATTATTTAAATTAATATCTAATTCGTGAGCGATGCGACGGATTGATGGACTGGCGTGGATTGATACTGCGTTCTCGCTTGCTGACGCGCGCGGCTCCCTGTTTGACGCAGGAGTTGGTTCGCTGACAGATTTTTTTTCTGGTGGGTGTGCTGTTGAAGGTTTTGCGACAACTTCATTCGTAGTTCCGCTGATCACACAAATTACTGTTCCTTCAGAAACTTTATCGCCCACTTTTACTGAAATAGATTCAACAACACCTGCATCAGATGATGGAACATCCATGCTCGCTTTATCACCTTCTAGTGTAATTAAAGGTGTTTCGACAGCAATTTTATCGCCGACCTTAATTAATACGGCGATGACGTCGACTTGATTGGCGGTGCCAATGTCGGGAATTTTAATTTGTTTTGCCATAATTCTTTATTCCGCTCATTCAACAAAAGTTTCATCCGCTCGCTCTGTGTTTTGGTTAGGATAGTTTAAGTGAAGACGCCGTAAATACTTCCGTGTAGGCTCTCTTGTGTCATCCCTGACACAAAAGCTTCACTTAAACCATCCATAACCACAACACGCGCTCGCTACTTCAACGGTTAACATTTTTCTCATTCACACTTTTATTGGTTCAGCACGATCAAAACCAATATTTAATTTTTCACGCGCAATCATTAATTTTTCGCGAGAATAATCGCCTTTTTCTGCTAATGCATAAAGCGCGGTGTATACAATCATTTTTGCATCCACTTCAAAAAAATCACGCAATGCTTCGCGCGTATCGCTTCGTCCAAAACCATCTGTTCCTAAAACATAATATGGCGCATGAATTGCATCGCGAATTTGATTTGCATTTAATTTCATGTAATCAGTTGCAGCAACAATTGGCGCGGTATTATTTTCAAAACATTTTTCAACGTAGCATAATTCGTGTTTTTTATCGGGATTTAAACGATTTTTACGTGCAATAGTTTCCATGTCTTTTCGTAATTCATTAAAGCTTGTCACACTCCACACATTACTTTCAACATTAAATTCTTTTTTCAAAATATCAGCCGCTTTAATCACTTCAGTTAAAATTGTGCCAGCGCCCAACAATTGCACCGATGATTTTTTATTTTCTTGAAATAAATATATTCCTTTCAAAATTCCAGCTTCACAATTTTCAGGCATTTTTGGATGATGATAATTTTCATTCATCAATGTAATGTAATAAAAAATATCTTCCTGATTTTCATACATGCGTTTTAAACCATCTTGAATAATTACCGCTAATTCGTAGGAAAAAGTAGGATCGTATGAAACACAATCTGGCACCACACTAAACATCATATAATTATGACCATCTTGATGTTGCAAACCTTCGCCCGCTAATGTTGTACGCCCTGCCGTTGCGCCTAAAATAAATCCGCGTGCACGCATATCACCTGCTGCCCAAACCAAATCACCAAAACGCTGATAACCAAACATAGAATAATAAATATAAAATGGAATCATCGGGACATGATTTGTGGAATAAGAAGTTGCTGCTGCAATCCATGCTGACATTGCGCCTGCTTCTGAAATTCCTTCTTGCAATAATTGTCCCTTTTCGTCTTCGCGATAATACATTAATTGTTGTTTATCTTCTGGTTGATAACGTTGACCGATCGGAGAATAAATTCCAATTTGTCGAAATAATCCTTCCATGCCAAATGTGCGCGATTCATCTGCAACAATTGGCACAACGCGATCTTTAATATTATTATCTTTTAATAAAACAGATAAAATTCTCACGTACGCCATTGTGCTTGAAATTTCACGATCACCAGAACCATCTAAAATAGCTTGAAATGCGGATAATTCTGGTGTTTTTAATTTTTCACATTTTTCATCGCGCGTTGGTAAAAATCCACCGAGTTTTTCGCGTTGCTGAAATAAAAATTTCATTTCGGGTGAATCTTTTTTCGGTTTGTAAAATTTTAATTTCGTAATATCATCATCTGATAAATCTAAACCAAAACGTTCGCGAAAATGTTTTAAATCATCGATAGGCATTTTTTTTGTTTGATGCGCAACATTTAATGCTTCACCACTTTTGCCCATGCCAAAACCTTTTACTGTTTTCGCTAAAATAACGGTGGGTTGATGTTGATGTGCAACAGCTGCTGCGTACGCAGCGTATACTTTTTGTGGATCGTGTCCACCATCTAATAATTGTATTTTTAATTGTTCATCAGAAAGATCTGCAACTAACGCTAATAATTCTGGCGATTTTCCAAAAAATACTTCGCGAAAATATGCGCCGTCATTTGCTGAAAATTTTTGAAATTCGCCATCGACACATTCGCTAATTCGCTGCAATAATAATCCATTTTTATCTTTTTCAAATAATGCATCCCAACCTGATCCCCAAATTATTTTAATAACGTTCCATCCAGCACCGCGAAAAACACCTTCATATTCTTGAATAATATTTCCATTTCCCCAAACGGGACCATCCAATCTTTGTAAATTACAATTAATCACAAAAATTAAATTATCTAATTGTTCGCGCGCTGCAATATTTAATGCACCTAATGATTCTGGTTCACCTAATTCGCCATCGCCGCAAAAGGTCCACACGTGTCGATCTTCAGTATTTGCAAATCCACGACGTTGTAAATATTTTAAAAAACTCGCTTGATAAATTGACATCAACGGACCTAATCCCATCGATACAGTTGGAAATTGCCAAAAATTCGGCATTAACCATGGATGCGGATAAGATGAAATTCCTTTTTTTGATAATTCCTGACGAAATCCATCAAGTTGTTTTTCGTTTAATCTATCTTCTAAAAATGCACGCGCATAAATTCCTGGCGAAGAATGTCCTTGAAAATAAATTAAATCGCCGCCGTGATTTTTATTTTGTCCGTGAAAAAAATAATGTAAACCAATTTCAAATAAAGTTGCGATCGAACCAAAACTTGCAATATGTCCGCCTAATTCTGCGGAAACTTTTCCAGCGCGCATCACCATTGCAATTGCATTCCAACGCATACAATTTGTTAGTGTTTCAAATAAAGGAATATCTGCTGCGGGCATTTTTGCTTCTGCATTTGCGGGAATCGTATTTACAAGCGGTGTATTAATTCCGCCAGGTGCAGAAACGCCATGTTGATTTGCATACGCCATCAATGTTTTTAATAGAAACTGCGCGCGATCCGTTCCTTCAAATGCGAGCACAGAATCCAGCGCATCTTTCCATTCTTGCGTCTCTTGCGGATCGCAATCCTGGTGGGAAAATTGCAGTGGATCGCTCATCGGATTCCTCATAATGTATATCAGTGCGAATTGTACGGGGTATTATAACATTTGCGGTGGAAAGATAGCACAAAACGTGCGAAAGGTTCCATAGAAAAAAGGTTAAATTCTTACACCTTTTAATAACAAAAAGTGTAAGATGGACACATAATCGACATCAAAAGGTGAATCCATGCTACTTAAATATTTCCTTTATGCTTTTATTGCTTTATTTCCAATGGTAAATCCCGTTGCAATGTCATCTGCTTTTTTTAGTCTGACAAAATATGCGACTGACGAACAACGAAAAAAATTAGCGACGCTGGTCACTTTGTACGGAACAATGTTATTGCTTGGAACACTATTAATCGGACCTTATTTGTTAAGTTTATTTGGTTTGCAAGCTGCTGATATTCGCGTTGCAGGTGGTTTAGTTGTTTTTTCGATTGCATGGCGCATGTTAAATCCGCCGAAAGAAGAAGTAAAAACGAATACAACAAACAGCGATGACATTATGGGTCTTGCTTTTTTTCCGTTGACAATGCCGCTCACTGCCGGCGCTGGAAGTATTGCAATTACGATTGCACTCGCAACACAAGCACATCAAGAATTATATATGGTTGATCATTACATCGCGATTGCACTCGCCATTATCGCAATTTTTGTTTTGGTATTTGTTTGTTACCGTTATGCTGCAACTATTTTTAAAGTGTTAGGAAAAACTGGCAGCACAATGGTTTCATCTTTATCTGCTTTTATTTTATTGGCGATTGGGGTGTCTGTGATTTGGAGTGGGGTGCAATTATTTATTCAGGGGATGGCGGGTTAGATGGGAAAATAATTTCTAAAAAAACAATGGGTATTTTTGGTGAATAATATCAATCACAAAAGTTTTATTCTAGAATCCATTAAAATCACAGCATTTTGTTTAATGGCAACCGCTTTTTTTAAATTAATCGGTGCGTCAAATAATACATTATTAATTCTTTTTAATATGGCAGTGATGTCTGCAGCCGCAACATTCTCTATTGAGAAAAAATCTGTTTCACATGTTGCATTAGGCTCTGCGATAATTATTATTTCAATTATTTTAGGTGGCATTTTCGGATTTTATTTTTTTTATCCATCTCAAATAATCACTATTGTTTATGCAGCACTCGCATTTTATTTATCAAAGACACAAAATCAAAAAAGTATTTTTGTATCGGGCGCCGCGATGTTTTTTATTTTTACTGCCCTGCCCTTTAATATTCACTATGCAATTTTGTATTTATTAGACGGTGGTATTTTATGGATTATTTTTATTTTCTTTAATATGTTACTTGATAAGAAAAAACAACTATTAGTTCCAGAAAAATTTACGCATAACAATGAATCTGCGCTTATTGTCACGCTATCACTCGTTATTGCATTTTGCGTTGCATATTATTTAAAAAATCATTTTCACTTTTCTTATGTATATTGGATTGGACTCACTATTTTAATGATCATTCAAAGCGCGCAAGGTAAAACAATTGCAACTTCTTTAAAAAGAATTTTAGTTAACACAGTTGGTGCACTTTTTATCGTATTTTTATTTAATTATGTCATGCCAGCAGAATTTTGGATTAATTTTTCATTATTAGTTGTATTTTTATTTTTAATATTTGCACTTGGGTTTTCGTATTTTTTAAGAACATTATTTATTGAGTTATTTGTGCTGGGATTTACACATTTGCTTGGAAAATATCAAAACTTTATTGCGTTCGATAGAATTATGATGACAATGATTGGCGGAATAATTGTTATTCTGTCAACACTATTTATTTATTTTTTATATTCAAAGCAAGCGAAAATATCACATTAATTTTATTTGGATGAGTTATGATTCTGTTACCATTCCTGTTCGCATTATTTTTTTTCTTAACGCTGGCGTTAAAATTATTGGGTGGTCATATTTCATGGTGGATTGTAATAATCAGTGGCGCATTATTTATTTTACCGATTATTATATTAGTCGCACTTGATATTATTTCGAGAATAAGAAATAAAAACAACAAAATCTAACGCCAATCCCAATGCTTAAAAGGTAATGCTTCAAGATGTTTAGCTCATTGATTATGCAGATCAGAATCTTATGTAAATTGATAAGATCACACCAACGGATCCGATTGCTCAGCAACTTTTTTGCTTAATTTAAGCGATAAAATAACACCGATCATTACAACAATCATTCCGATAATGCTAATTGCATCCGGCAACACATCCCAAAAAATTAAATCTAAAATTCCAACAAACACAACACCTAAATATCCAAACGGCATTGCAAATGAAACAGATGCAAATGTCATTGCTTTCGCGCGATACAATTGATAAATCCAGCTGGAAATTCCGCATAAAATTAGCATGGCGGTATTATTAAATGTAAATAATCCTGAAAGATAATCAACGCCATGATGTGCCACAATAAAAAATGCGGGGAAAAAAGTAATGATAATACTCATTATTGTCTGGAAAAAAGCAATATGATGCGGCTGGTGATTTTTCGTTACCCATTTTGTAAAAACTTGCGATGCCGCTAATAAAATACCTGATAAAAATGCTAATACAAAACCAACAAATGAATAATGCGCTTTTCCATTTGGTGATAAAACTAAAATAACACCTGCAAAACTAATCAACATTGTGAGCCACAAAATTTTCGATTTAATCGCCATGTCTTTTAAAACAAAAAATGCGATGATCGGAACATATAATGGCGCGGAATTAATTAATAAACTTGAAATCGCAAGCGGCACTAATGCTAATGAATAAAAGTAACAATAAAACGCGGCGACATATAATACGGACATAATAATCATGCCGAACCAATTATGAATTTCAAATAATGTCGAGCGATAACGCATAAAAGTTGGAATAACACCTAACAATAAAAAAATTCGCGTAAAGAAAAAAATCACTGAAATTGAAGTATGAAATGATAACGCTTTAATACTGACCGCAATCAACGCACCGAAAAAAGATGACAGCGTCATCGCCCAGAAAGATTTTTGGAGGTTGGTGATGGTCATGTTGATCTGCTTAATTGCTAACCTTAACATCATTACAGCAGGTGAATTGCTGTTTGCACAAGCAATTATCCAGAAGAATTATGCAACTTATTGATTTAATTACAGTGTAATTTTGTCAAAAACTTATGTTATTATGTTGACCGAATTAAGTTCGCGCGGAGAATAAACATGAGCAAACCAAAACGCATTTTTGTCATTGGACACATGGGCGCGGGCAAAGCATTATTGAGTGAAGCGTTAGCTAAAAAATTAGGTTGGCAATTTGTTGATGCGAATCCAAGTTTAGAACGTTACATCGGTCGAACTTTAAATGAAATTTTAGGAAAACAAGGTGAAGAATCATTCCATCACTGTGAAACCGAAATTATTTCTCATTTAATTAACAAAGAAAATATTGTTGTTGTGCCAGAAGAATCAGTAATTGCGACTGAAAAAAATAGAAAATTATTATCTTCTGAATTTGTTATTTATTTAAAAGTGTCAACAGAATTACAAATGAAACGAATGCAAAGTGGTCGCATTTCATTGCTTCCAATTGCTAATTTAAAAACATTTTTAGATAAACAACATGTTGAGCGCGATCACTTCTATGAAGAAGTTGCCACGCTCGTAGTTGATTCTATTTCTGTTGAAGATGATGTTAATAAAATAATAAAAACGATAGAAAAATAGGGTCTAACCAAACCAACTTCCCACCGTAATCAACGCCATAATCACCACCCATATTAATAGTGAGCGATGCAACAAACTCATCGCATCTGCATCAGGCGCTAATGCTGATTCACCGAATTTGACAACTTGATTTTGATTATCTGATACATTTTTAAATAATTCGCTCGCCCATACTTTAAAAACAGCGCCAAAATTACCGGCTAATGCAAAAGTTAATCCTAAAACGCGAATGGGCACCCAATCTAATACACCTTGCGTTAATACAAAATATTTTTGATCGGGTAATTGCGCGCGTAAGGTTGCAACTATTATATATAACGCTAAACCAACTGGTCCTAAAACAAAATACCAAATCAACGGCGCGAATAATTTTTGATAACTTTTTAAAAATAAATCTGGTGCGCTAAATGCAGATGATTTTTTTAACATTGCAACATCAGTGCAATACCACAATAATAATAAACTTAAAATTAAATATCCGATATGACCCAACACATGATAAACAATCGTGAAAATTAAACTCACCATAATCACTGCGGGCAATACTAAAAATAATACGGTAAAAAATCCGTGACCTTTTTCAATCACGGAAAGTTTTCGATTCATCATCCATTGACTATATTTATTCGCCCAATGAAATTCGTATTGCGCGCTATTAAAATTCAAAAACCATTGAATAGCCAAACTTGCTAAAATCACAATGAACGACATAACTCACCCCCTAAATTAATCACATGCTTTTAATTTTAACATGACTTAGTGCGATACGCGCTGCCAAACAACTGTTTTTCCAAACAATGGTATACCAACATAACCACGCACCTTTAGCGCCATGCCTTGGTTAATCAAATGCATGGTTGCATGATACAACTTTCCATCTCGTGGATCTAAAATAGTACCATGTTCGCAAGCTCTAGACTGACAAACCATGTTCTTAATAATGGTTAATCCTAAAATAGGCTTGCCCTTTTGTGCGCCAGTGCAACCAACACATATTTTCGTTTTACTCTCACCCGGACTTGGAAATGTTTTAATGATTCTACCTTCGTAAAACTCCCCATTTTGTTTGATATGAATAATTGAAGATGGTTTTTTTGTTTTTTTATTTATTGTTTGCCAATATCCTGCAACGGACTGTGTGTTCATCGTCGTTTCTGCAAATGCAAACGATGAAAAAATCATAAAACATAAACTCAATATCCAACATTTAATTAAAAAATTCGTTCTCACAACCATTATTTTGCTCCTAAATTAATAAAAAATACCCCATAAACACTATCACACACTCAAAATTAATCAAAAAAATGAATAAAATTGAAAAAAAATGCGAAAAAAGACAAAAACATGATCAAAAAGTTTGATCTTGTTGATTTTCATTGTAAAATAAAAGTGTTGTCTTTTTAAACTAAATTTAGGGAGAAATTAGAATGCCAGCAAAAAGACGTAAAGCAGCAAAAACTTCTAAAGCAAAGAAGGGTCATGCTAAAAAGAAAAAAACTACGAAACGTAAAAAAAGAAAAGCAACTAAAAAAGTTGCTAAAAAACGTGGTCGTAAAAAAAGAGGTCGTCCAGCTAAAAAGAAATAATTTAGCAGGATAGACGAAAGCCGTTAAGTAAGTATTATTAACGGCTTTTTTAATGGTAAAACGCTACGCTTTTAGCGCCTTCGCTTGATCTAATAACTCACGCAATGAAACTGCAGATAACAAGCCAGAATCCGCATAAACCACCGCGCGCTTTTTGATGATCATCACAAACGGAATAGAACGCACCGCAAACTCTTCCGCCAATGCTTTTTCATTTTCAATATTCACACTGGCAAAAACCACATCTTGATATTCTTTTGCAACGTCAGTCATTATTTTTGAAAATGCTTTGCAAGGCCCACACCACTCCGCCCAAAAATCAATAACCAATAATTCATTTGATTCAACCATTACATCAAAGTTAGCTGCAGTTAATTCTTGAACTGACATGTTGGCTTCTCCTGAATTGCTTTCAAAATTCTTCTCTGAACTTCATGCGGTGTTCCAACGCCATTGATCGAATGAAAACATGGCGCGTTTTTATCTCCGCTCAATTGCCATTCTTGATAATATTTAAGTAAAGGTAATGTTTGTTCGCGATAAACTGCTAATCGTTTTCGCACTGTTTCTTCGCGATCATCTTCACGTTGAATTAAAGGCTCGCCCGTTACATCATCAAAACCAGCATGTTTTGGGGGATTAAATACAATATGGTAAGTACGACCTGATGCAGGATGAATCCATCGCCCACTTATTCGTAAAATAATTTCTTTATCTGGCACATCAATATTAATCACATGATCTAATCGTATTTGCTGATCGCGTAATGCATTTGCTTGCGCAATCGTTCTTGGAAATCCATCTAATAAAAAACCAAGCTTACAATCCGATTGCGAAATACGCTCTTTCACAACATTAATCATAATTTCATCTGAAACCAAACGCCCCGAATCCATCACTTGTTTCACTTCTTTTCCAAGCGGCGTGTTATTTTTAATTGCGGCGCGCAACATATCACCCGTTGAAATTTGAAGAATATGAAAATGTGCCGCAAGCATTTGCGCTTGCGTTCCTTTTCCAGCGCCGGGCGGTCCTAATAACATAAATCGTGTAGTCACTTTTTCACTCCAAATAGGTCGTGTGATGTTCGGTAATGTAACATGAACGATTTATCAGGTCATCTTGCAAGCAGCAATTTTTCCAATAATTACTCGCAATCGACCTGTTCGCAAAATGATTATTTGCGCAGATTGCGCATGCTGTTTTGCAGCGCAAATTAAAAAACTGCCTTGTTGGCCACGCGTAAATCCATCAGCTCGCCAACGCAATTCGCTTGAATCACCCAATGTACTTTTCCAATATAAGTGATATTGATTTGGCATCGCCGGCAAAGTTCGCAATATGTTTTGATTTGTTTCATTCACAATAATTTGCCCTGCCGTCCAATGTGAACCACAAGTTCCATCGCCATTGTCAGGACAAAAAATAATTGTTGCATTCAAAGTAATTGCAGAATCGCGCGCATATTCCAACACATCAGTAAATTGATCAACCAGCGTTTTGATTTGATTTGTTCGAACCCACGTTTGATAAGCTGTTATTGCAGAAAAAAGTAAAATACAGCTGATGGCGATTGCGATTAAACATTCTAGTAAAGTGAGACCATTATTTTTTTGCATCATGAGTGAGATCGTATCTCACGCAGAAATAAAATCAATACCGTGTTTTTTATTGTAGTGCTTTTGAATGAATAAATTTCACGCCTTTATTTTTCATTTCCTGCAATGCGTTTTCAACATCATTTTTTTCTACATTCACACCACGACACCCATCTTCAATTAAATAAACAGAAAAACCATCAGCAATTGCATCTAAGCAAGAAAATTTTACGCAATAATCAGTTGCTAATCCCATCACATATAAAATAGAAATATTTTTTTCGCGCAACCAATTTGTTAAGCCAGTGCTTTTCAAATGTTCGTTATCATAAAAAGCGCTATAACTATCGATATTTTGATCTATTCCTTTTTTAAAAATTTTTGTGATGTGCGAAATATTTAATTTAGAATGCAACTCTGCGCCAACAGTATTTTGAACACAGTGCACTGGCCACAAAGAAATAAAACTCATGTGATTTTTTGGATGCCAATCTTGTGTTGCAATAATTTTTTTAAAATACGGTATTAATTTATTTGCGATAGGAATAACACGATCACCTTCTGCAACTCCTAAACTACCGTCCGGGCAAAAATCATTTTGCAAATCAATTAAAAGTAATGCTGCGTTGTCTGGCATCATTTATTGATCACCGATAATGTTTCTTTTAACGCTAATAAATGTGAATCACGTTGTACAGAATATCCAGTTCCTTTTGACGCATTAAATTCTTTTATTTGTTCTCTGCAATAATTTCTTTTTTGAGACAATGTGGGTTGTTTATTTAATAATTTTCCATTTATAAAAAGTGGCATTAATAAATCTTGTGATTGTTCTGTGGAATTTTTTTCTGTTTGTAAAATTCCCAAATCAACATCATAAATTAAATCACGCAACCATTTTTTTTCTTGAAAATAACGCCGCACTTGTAAAATACCGGGATCGCTTGTTTTTCTCTGATTGTCCGATCGTTTTAATTTATATTGCCATGCGGAATTTTTTTGTATGGCGCTTAATTTATAAACCATATCTAAAGCAGGCTGCGCAGATGCAGTTGATAAATGCGTGCCAACACCCCAACCATCAATCGGCGCACCATTTAATTTTAAATCTGTAATTTTTTCTTCTGTTAAATCGCCGCTTACATAAATTTTTACGTCAGAAAATCCAGCGACATTTAATTTTTCACGCGCAATATGCGATAAAATTGATAAATCACCTGAATCTAAACGCACACCATTTAATTTTCTATTTTGTTTTTTAAGTTGTTTTGCGACTAGGATTGCATGATCAACACCCGTTCTTGAATCATAGGTGTCAACTAATAAAATTACATTATCAGGTAATGAACGTGCATATTCTTCAAACGCAGTTAATTCACTATCAAATGCCATAATCCAAGCGTGCGCCATTGTGCCAGACACAGGAATATTAAAATGCTTGCCGGCTAGCATATTTGATGTTGCATCAAAACCACCTAAATAAGCGGCACGACTTGCAGTTAAACCACCATCCGGTCCTTGTGCGCGGCGCAAACCAAATTCCAATAATAAATCATCACCCACAATTGTGCGCATACGAGACGCTATTGTCGCAACTGTAGAAGAAAAATTAATTAAATTAATAATGGGGGTTTCTAATAATTGACACAATAATAAGGGCGCTTTAATTCGCAACAATGGTTCATTTGGAAATACAACTGAACCTTCTGGCACTGCATCAATATCACCTGTAAAACGAAGTGTTTTTAAATATTTTAAAAAATCATTTGAAAAAATAGGATTATTGAGCGATTTAATATAATCAATATCATCATCTGTAAATTGAAATTGATTTAAAAATTCAACAACCGATTCCAAACCAGATGCAACAACATAATCTCCATGCGCAGGATTTCGTCGAAAAAATAAATGAAATACTGCTTCTTGATTATGTATTCCCGATTGCCAATAACCATATGCCATGCTTAATTGATAATAATCAGTTAGTAGTGCGGAATATTTCATATAGGCTTACCAAAATAGATTTTGTGGACTATATCTTAAGAATGGTAATTAGTGCAAGTGACCATTTGCCCGACGCCGGGAAAATGGTCTAGCGTTTTCTATTTCAGGATTTTTTTAATAAAATCTGCTTTTTCATCTGTATATTTTTCACGATCATATCTATATCTTTTTGCTAAATCATTTTTTAATATTTCATATTCTTTTGCAACATCTGGATGCGCACGCAACAAATCTCGAAATGCGATTTTATCTCGCCAATGATGTGAATCTAATTCAACAATATGAACATGGTGCGTTCTTTTTTCTCCGTAAGGTGGCATGCCTTTTACGAAAAATAATCTGGTTTTGTCTGGATTATCCGCCCAATATTCATAATTTAATTTTTGCAATAATGGAATTGAAATTATTTTCGCAGAATTTAAAGAATTTACAGCAATTTGAATGTCAATTATGGGTTTTGCTTGAATATCTGGAATTGCAGTACTTCCAACATGCTGAATATCTACAATCAAACTATCAGGAAATAATTTTTTTATTTTTTCAATTTCATTTTTTGCCATTTCAACCCATTGTGGATTATAAGCAACAATATCAACAAAATCTTTTTTAATTATTTCTGGATTATCTTGAATATACTCTTCAAAAGTTAAGACCCAATGTTCATGTCCACACCACTCATCATTGATTTTTAAGTAACGCGGTGAAAATCCTTCATAACGAAATTTATTTTTCTTTACTAAATGAATTGATTGTATATTTTCAGGCTGAATATTTGCCTCAATGCGATGTAATTTTAATTCTTCAAAAAAATATTTCAAAACTAATTTTAATCCAACACTCATGACGCCTTTATTCTCAAAACCTGAAATTGCATAAAATCCTAAAAAGGCATTTTGAAAATATCCACGCACAATTTCGCTAACATTAAAAACGCCTGCAATTTCATTATTTTTTAATACCAAAAGGGATTTTTGATTTTCTTGTTGTGATTTTTTTATATACGTTTGAAATTCTTCTGATGTTTGCGGTGCTTTAACCCATAGATAATGCAATTGCACACTGCGATGCATCGCACTCAAAAATTTTTCTTCGTCTTGTAACGTTGGCTCGCGAATGACAATCATAAATTTTTATTTCAACACCCTCACCTGCTGAATCGTATTATGCGAAACAGATATTACTTCAACACGATATTCACCGATACAAACACAAACCATATTGCGCGGAATATTTTCTAGGTAATCGATAATTAATCCGCTTAATGTGCGCGGACCATTCACAGGAAAATGCCAGCCAGTTAAACGATTTAATACGCGAATACTAATACCACCGTCCACTAACACATTGCCATCTTCTTGTTTCGAAATAAATCGTTCAATTTCAACAGCGCTCATTGCAAAATCACCCGCAATTTCTTCCAATAAATCACGCAGCGTTAACATGCCTTGAATATCACCATATTCATCCACGACCAACCCAACATGTTTTTTTTCTTTTTGAAAATTTAATACTTGTTGATGCAGTAATGCACCTTCAGGAATAAAATAAACTTCTTGAACTAAGGGCAACAAATCATCTTGCGAGAAATCAGGTTTGCTCATCAAAACTAATGCTTGTCGCAACGTTAACATTCCGTAAATTTTATCAATATGTTCGCGATAAACAGGTAAATAGGCATGCGAACTTTTTGTTAATTGCGTAATAATTTGATTCCAATCCCAATCCAAATCAATTCCGTAAATTTCATTTTTCGGTACCATAATTTCTTCAACCGATAATTGTTGTAAATCTAAAACACGCAATAACATTTCTTGATAATGCAAAGATGTTTTTCCTGTTGCTTCGTGCACAACAGAACGTAATTCATCAATTGATAATGGTTCGTGTTCTGCTTTACGAACATGAATTCCAAATATTCTTAAAACACCATTCGCTAAAAAATTCACAATCCAAACTAATGGATAAAATATTTTTAATAAAATGGTCAGTGGCATTGCAACCAATAACGCGATGCGTTGTGAATATAATGCTGCTAACGTTTTTGGCGCAATTTCTCCAAAAACCAAAATCACGAATGTTAATATTAATGAAAAAATTAATACGCCTGCATCGCCAAAAAATTTAAGCGCAACAATCGTTGCAATTGCTGATGCAAAAATTTCAGCAAATGTATTTCCCATTAGTGTCACGCCGAGCAAACGATCCGGTCTTTCTAATAATTTTAATGCGCGTTTTGCGCGAGGATGCGCTTTTTTAGATAAATGACGTAAGCGATATCGATTCACTGCCATCATGCCAGTTTCAGATGCTGAAAAAAATGCGGCTAATATAATTAACAAAATTAAGATGGTGATATACATGCTGTAAAAATCCATATCATATGTATACATTTAGAATAGCATATCGTTGTCATTCAACCCATATCAACCTATAATCCCAACCAATTGTACACTCAGCGAGTCATCCATATGTTTAATCAATTAACCAATCGCCTTTCAAAAACACTTGAAACATTGCGTGGGATTCATCGTTTTACGGAAGATAATATTAAAGAAGCGATTGGCGATATTCGTCGTGCGTTAATTGAGGCGGATGTTGCGCTGCCTGTTGTAAAAACATTTATTGATAGCGTCACGGAAAAAGCAATTGGCCAAACAATTATAAAACAAGTGCGTCCTGAAGATGCATTTGTCAAAATTGTACAAGATGAATTAACCGCTGTTTTAGGCGGCGAAACAACTGAAATTAATTTACGTGCGCAAAAACCAGTAATTATTTTAATGGCGGGTTTGCAAGGTTCTGGTAAAACAACGACGACTGCGAAATTAGCAAAATTATTATCTGACACGCAAAAAAAATTAGTGCTAATGACATCAGTTGATATTTATCGCCCTGCTGCATTAGAACAATTAGCAACATTAGCAAAGCAAATTAACGTTCAACATTTTCCATCAACGCCACAAGATAAACCACTCGATATTGTAAAAAATGCAATTGATTATGCAAAGAAACATTTTCTGGATGTGTTGATTATTGATACTGCGGGTCGTTTGCATATTGATCATGACATGATGCAAGAAATTCAAGCGATTAGTAAAGCTGCGCAACCGACAGAAACATTATTGGTTGTTGACAGCATGGCAGGGCAAGACGCTGCAAATATCGCCAAAACATTTAACGAACAATTAGCATTAACGGGAATTGTTTTAACAAAAACAGATGGTGATGCACGCGGCGGCGCTGCATTATCGATGCGAATTATTACTGGAAAACCAATTAAATTTATCGGTACCAGTGAAAAAATGGATGGTCTTGTTGTATTTCATCCTGAACGCGCTGCATCGCGCATTTTGGGCATGGGCGATATTGTCAGTTTAGTCGAATCCGTTAAGCAAAAGGTTGATAAAAAAGAAGCGGACAAAATTGCAAAAAAATTGCAATCGGGAAAACGATTTGATTTTAACGATTTTTTAGCGCAATTAAATCAAATGAAAAAAATGGGAAGCATGCAATCCATTATGGATAAAATTCCGGGCTTTGCAAAGATTCCAAAAGGTGCGGCTGCGATGATGGATGATAAAGCGCTTGTGCAAATGGAAGCGATTATTTTATCAATGACGCAAAAAGAGCGGCGTTTTCCAGCTTTAATTAATGGTTCGCGCAAACAACGTATTGCAAAAGGATCTGGAACAACGTTGCAAGATATCGGAAAATTATTAAAACAATTTCTGCAAATGCAAAAAATGTTGAAAAAATTTGGCGGCAATAAAATGGAAAAACGGATGAAGCAATTGGAGCAATTCAAAGATCAATTGCCGCCGGAATTGTTGAGTCAGTTACCGAATAAATTTAAATAAAATTTTAAACGAGCGAGTGGATAATGTGATTGTATTAAATAAGTTGTGATGGAAAGTGATGACTGTCTCTTTTGTAGCGAGTAGCGTCACGATAGACGCGGGACCGAACCAGGGATGGTTCATTTTCGAGCGGAAAAAGAGACGGTCATCGCTTTTCATCACTCAACAATTTTTTCAATCACATTATCTGCGAGTGAGCATAAATTTTTAATAGTGAAATGTACATCTAAAAATGAACTCAATGCTTCACATCTTGAACATTTTTACGTAGAATGTCGCTCTTCGTTGAATAAAATTTTGAATTTCAGAGGAATAAAAGAATGGTTGTTATCCGTTTAGCACGTGCCGGAGCGAAAAAATCGCCTTTTTATCATGTTGTTGTTGCTGATTCGCGTAAAGCAAATAGCGGTCGTTTTATCGAACGTCTTGGCTTTTATAATCCGATGGCGCGTGGCCCTGAAACCACTTTAGAATTAAATCAAGAACGTATTGGTTATTGGGTTGGCTGTGGCGCAATCGCATCACCTCGTGTTGATTTGTTATTAAAGACTGTAAAATCAGGTGTTGCGGTGAATAAACCTGCTCCAACAAAAGCTGAATTGAAAACAGCACAAATCGAAGCTTCAATTAAATCTGCAAAAGCAAAGGCGAAAGCTGAAGCAGCGGCTGCAAAAGAATCAGCTGAAAAAGAAGCTGCAGCAGCACCTACTGAAGAAGCTCAAAAGCCGAGCGAAAGTGAAGGCACAAATTAATAAAAAAATTATTGTAGGTGCGATCGGCGACGCCTTCGGCGTCAAAGGTTGGTCGCACTTAATTTCTTTTACCGATCCCAAAGAAAATATTTTCAATTATCAAAACTGGCAAATTCAAGTCGATAAAAAAAATAAAGATCATTTCAAACCTGTAAAATACGATTCATTTCAACCGCACGGCAATGGATTCGTCGTCAAAATTGAAAACACTCACGATCGCGATCAAGCATTATTATTAAAAGGAAAAACCATTGCCGTTGATCGCGCAGATTTACCAACACTTAAAAAAAATGAATATTATTGGTCTGATTTAATTGGATTAAATGTAATTAATACAGCAGGAAAATCACTTGGCATTGTCGATCATTTATTTGAAACAGGCTCAAATGATGTCATTGTCACAAAAAATAATATTTATATTCCTTATTTAAAATCAGTTGTAAAAGAAATTGATTTGGGAAAAAAAATAATTATTGTGGAATGGGAATAGCAATGAAGTTTGACATTATCACTATTTTTCCCGAGATTTTTGATGCTTTAAAATTCGGCATCACCGGTCGCGCTTCAATTGAAAAAATTATTGAAATAAAATGCTGGAATCCACGTGATTTTACAAAGGATATTCACAAACGTGTTGATGATAGACCTTATGGCGGCGGACCTGGAATGGTCATGGAATATCAACCATTGCACGATGCAATTTCAGCTGCACGTGCAGCAGATAATTCAAAAGCCACGGTAATTTATTTATCACCACAAGGCAAACCACTTACACAAAAAAAAATTCGTGAGTTCTCAAAAACCCCTGAAAATAGGCTTATTTTAATTGCGGGACGTTACGAAGGAATAGATGAGCGCGTATTATTAAAAGATGTCGATGAAGAATATTCAATCGGTGATTATGTATTAAGTGGCGGCGAATTACCTGCAATGGTGATGATTGATGCGATTACCCGTTTGTTACCGAACGCATTAGGCGATGAAAATTCCGCAGCGCAAGATTCTTTTGAAAATGGATTATTGGATCATCCGCATTACACTCGCCCTGAAAAAATAGATGGCATGAGCGTACCAACTGTACTGCAAAATGGTGATCACGCTGCAATTGCCGCTTGGCGACAAAAGGAATCGCTTAAAAATACGTGGCAAAAACGTCCAGATTTATTAAAAAAGCGAATTCTAACAGATGACGAAAGAAAATTGCTGCAAATTATCGTCGATGACACTATACTACCCACCAATAATTCGTAACAGGAAATGAAAACCATGAGTAACTTAATTGACGCTATCAACGCCACACAAATGGGCGACAAAAAAATCCCTGATTTTAAAGCGGGCGATGCGATTATCGTGCAATACAAAGTAAAAGAAGGTGAACGCGAACGTTTACAAGCATTCGAAGGTGACGTAATCGCCATTCGTAATCGCGGTTTAAATTCTGCATTTACTGTTCGCAAAATATCACACGGTGAAGGTGTTGAACGTGTATTTCAAACATATAGCCCAATGGTTCACAGCGTGAAAGTGGTGCGTCGCGGCGCAGTACGTCGTGCAAAATTGTATTATTTACGTGAATTACAAGGTAAAAAAGCGCGTATTAAAGAACAGTTGGCGTGAAATCCCTCTATTTAAAAAAAGATGCAGAGCGGCGCATCAAAGCAAGTCATTTGTGGATTTTTAGCAATGACATTGATGCGCAGCGATCTCCCTTAAAAAATTTTTCTGTTGGCGAACTCGTTCAAATTCATGCGGCATTTGGAAATCCTGTTGCAATCGGTTATATCAATCCACATTGTTTATTATGCATTCGCGTTTTATCGCTTAAACCAACTGATAAAATCAATACTGATTTTTTTATTGAAAAAATTAAAATCGCGCAATCAAAACGCAAGACATTATTTCCAGATCACTTTGCGCGAATTGTTTTTGGTGAAAGCGATCGTTTGCCTGGCGTTGTAATTGATCAATTTAATGAAATCATTGTCGTGCAAATTAATACAGCGGGAATGGAAAATTTAAAATCTAATTTAATTGAAGCGATTCAAAAAACATTTCAACCAAAAACGATTCTATTAAAATGCGATAGCACTGAAAGACAAAATGAAGGATTAAATTCCTACACTGAAGTATTAGGCGATGCTTTGCCCGATTTTATTGAAGTCAAAGAAAATAATTGCATTTATCACACATCATTATTAACAGGACAAAAAACAGGTTGGTTTTACGATCATCGTTTTAATCGTGAACGTATAGCAACTTATTGCAAAAATAAACGTGTATTGGATGTATTTAGTTATTGTGGCGCATTTTCAATTCCTTGTGCGAAAAATGCAAATGAAGTAATTGCAATTGATCGATCACAACCCGCTTTAGATTTATTAGAAAAAAATGCAACGTTAAATTCGCTGAAAAATATAAAAACGCTGTGCGGAGATGCATTAGAATTAATGCAAAAATTAATCGCGCAAAACGAAAAATTTGATATTGTTATTTTAGATCCGCCTGCATTAATTAAAAGAAAAAAAGATATCTCAGCTGGCGAAAAAAAATATCGACAATTAAATGAAGTAGCGCTGCAATTATTAAATCAAGATGGGATTTTATTTTCTGCATCTTGTTCTATGCATTTATCGCGCGATGATTTATTAAATTGTATTCGCAAAGCGGGTGTTGCAACAAAAAAAGAATTATCCGTTTTGGAACAATGTCATCAAGCAGCAGATCATCCTGTTCACCCTGCGATTGACGAAACAAATTATTTAAAGGGATTTATTTTTTCTGTTCGGTAAGAAAAATGCAATCACAACAGCGCCAATTAATAAAAATGGCACAACACTCATTGCGATCTGAAAATAATCCGGAACATTTTTTAATTCACTAATTAAAAACCCCACAAAAGGCTGTAAAATAAGCGCAAAAATCACGCATAGCATATTCATAAATCCAATACTCGTTGCACGATTTCCGGAAGCAACCATTTCATTTGCAATTGCAAATGCCATCACTTCACTACTAATACATAATCCTGTTAAAAATAATAAAATTGAAATTGCCGTTAGTGATAACGAAGTATCTAAAATAATAATAAATAAAAATAGTGAGGCGCATGCAGGATTACCAATCATAATTCGTCGACGCCAATTTGTTTTTCCATCTAACAATCCAATAATGGGACTTGCAATTGCAAATCCAACATATAAAGTAGAAGCAACAAGACTCGCTTTTTGTAAATCGATGTGATGCGATTCTTGAAGAAATGGAATACCCCACAATGCTGTAAAAACAGTCACAACACTAAACATCAAGCCAGAATAAATTCCATTTATCCACGCAAGAGGGTTGTGCAATAAACTTTTTAATCCACTCCACAATAAATAAAATGACATTGTACTTACTTTGCCTTTTTTTCGTCGCGGTGTATTGCGCACAATTAAAAATAAGGATAATGATAAAACACCTGCAAATAAACCTGAAAATAGCATGCAATCACGCCATCCAATTTTTTGAACGTAATATGCAAGCCAAAAATTTCCCATCAATGCAGCAAACATACCTGCTGTTTCAACCATTGAAGCCATCAATGTAAATTTACGTTGCGGAAACCAAATGGAAATTAAATTCATGCAGCCAACAAATGCAAATGCAGAACCGCCACCCATTAAAATACGACCTAATAATGCAAGTGACATAGTGTTTGCGATAGAAAATAAAAAACAACCAATACAAACAATAAATGCACCAACACTTAAAATTATGCGAGGACCATATCGATCTAATAATAAACCAGCAGGAATTTGCAATGCGGTATAAATATAATAATAACTGCCCGCTAAAATACCTGCACCAAATGCTGCTAATGAAAAACTTTTCATGAGCGCATCAATCATAACGCCAGAGGATAGTTGCAGAAAAAATTGAAATAAAGTGAAAGCGGCTGCGACAAACCAAACAGACCACGCCATAAACATACGACGTCGGCGTGCTAATTTCAATACGCCTGGTTTTAAAGTAGTTAATGTTAAAGCGTCATTATCGTACATTATGTAATTTTACCTAATTAATTCTTTGATATGCTATGTTATTAAGCAGAAAATGCAAGTGTGATTAAATGGGGTGAGAGTGATAACACAATTAAATAGTTTTTCAGCTTTAAAATTCACTGGCGCAAAAGCGCAGGAATTTTTACAAGGGCAATTGACGTGCGATATGCAAAAAATATCGCTGCATGGCGAATATTCACTTGCAGCAGTTTGCGATCATAAAGGTCGAATGGTTGCAAATTTTTGGGTTGTGAAATGGCATGATGATTTTTTATTTATTTTGCCGAAGAGTATGTTGGATATTGTGAAAAATCATTTGGAAAAATACGCGGTGTTTTCGAAAGTAAGTATTGCGCTTGAAAATAAATTTTTTATTTTTGCGTTCACGCTGCCGCGCGAGCTTCTGAAGGAGCAACTTTTAAATGCGATCACAATTCAATTACCCAATAAAAATAGACAATTAATTCTAGCTGAAAAAAATAATTTTTCAAACACAGAAATAAATTCTGATGAAACAATTTGGAAAAAAAATAATATCGCAGATGAACTTTGTATTTTATATCCTGAAACAAGTTTATTATTTACGCCGCAAATGATTGGTTTGGAAAAATTAGGTGGTGTTAGTTTTACAAAAGGATGTTATGTCGGACAAGAAATTATTGCACGCACAGAACATCTTGGTACACTAAAAAGGCATTTGCATTCATTAAAAATACAAAGCGATCAAACACTTAATCCTGGAAATCCCTTAAAAAACAGTAAAAATGAAATTATGGGGGTGGTTGTTGAAGCAGTGAAATTCACCGAAAATACGTATGAAATTTTAGCGGTTATTCAAGATCAGATGTTTTATAATAGCGATGGAAATCCCCCTCAACAACATTAAGGAAGATGTTATGAAAAAATTAAAATTGTTAGTGTTAGCTGGTGTGTGCGCTGGTTTAACATTTAGTGCACTTGCGAACACGGCGATGCAAAACGGCACAAAAACTTGCATGACAAACGCAAAGAAAATGTGTAGCAATGAAGTTGGAACGCACAAATGTATGAGAAAAGCTCAACGTGCTTGTAACAAGGAAGCGAAAAATGCGATGAAAATGCAACAAAAACAAACGCAGCAATAAAGTAAAGGTAAAAAAATATGAAAAACACTGGCAGAAAAATAATAATAGTTATGACGATGTTATTCGGCACTGTTGTTTACGCTAATGTTATTCAACCAACAACAACTAATGTCGACTGCCAGCAAATACAAATGCAATGTAAAAATAATGAAATTTCAGCGAGTGATTGCATGCAAAAAATAGAAATGTGCATGCAGCAAACCGCTCAAGATCGCGAACAACAAATGGCGCCGGAAAAAATGAATGACAGCAATGCCGTTCAAACGCCGCCGCATCACAACAATATCATGTCGGATGGTCAGCCTGAAGCGCCAGTTGATGATGGAAAAACAGGTACGGCTACACCAACAACAAACCCGCATCCCGATTGGCATTTTGGAAATAAATTAATCAGCGATCAGTAACTGTGAACGGTTTTCACATCCACACTCACACTTTTTGTCTCAATAACGGAAACAAAATCACATCCCGAATCGAAGCACAATCTGCAAATAACATCACAAGTCGATCAATACCAATTCCCTCGCCCGCTGTTGGCGCTAATCCATATTCCAATGCAGTAATATAATCTTGATCAAATGGCATCGCTTCATGATCGCCTGCATCACGCGCTTTTAATTGCGCATGAAAGCGATTCGCTTGATCTTCTGGATCATTTAATTCTGAAAATCCATTTGCAATTTCTTGTCCGCCACAAAAAAATTCAAAACGATCAGTAATAAAAGCATTTTTATCATTTGCGCGCGCGAGAGGTGAAACTTCAGCAGGATATTCTGTAATAAAAGTTGGTTGTTTTAATTCACGCTCAACTAATTTTTCAAATAATGCTAATTGTATTGCGCCTAATTGCATTGTCGGCAATAAATCAATTTTAAATTTCTGCGCTAATTTTTTCGCCGCATTTAAATCATCTAATTCTTTTTCTGTTATTTCAGGATTTTTTTGCATGATTGATTTTTTCATTGTGATACGCGTAAATGGTTTTGAAAAATCAATTTGCGTTCCTTGATATGTAATGTGCGTTTGCCCTAAAACTTTTTCTGCTAAATAACGAAATAAATTTTCTGTTAAATCCATTAAATCATGATACGTTGCATACGCTTGATAAAATTCCAACATAGTAAATTCAGGATTATGTCGCGTTGAAATTCCTTCGTTGCGAAAATTGCGATTAATTTCGTAGACTTTTTCAAATCCACCAACAACTAATCTTTTTAAATATAATTCTGGCGCGATTCGTAAAAATAATTCCATATCCATTGCATTATGATGTGTTTTAAATGGTTTTGCGGTTGCGCCACCCGCTTGCACTTGCATCATTGGTGTTTCAACTTCCATAAAACGATGATCGTCTAAAAAGCGGCGAATTTCTGCAACCATTTTTGAGCGAATATGAAATATTCTTTTTGCATCATCATTTACAATTAAATCAACATAGCGCTGACGAAAACGTTGTTCTTGATCGGATAATCCATGATATTTATCCGGCAGTGGACGCAATGCTTTTGTTAATATTCTTAATTGATCCACTTTCACCGATAATTCATTTGTTTTTGTTTTAAAAACAATACCGCTTGCGCCAATAATATCGCCTAAATCCCAATGTTTAAATTGATCGTACAAACCTTCCGGCAAACTATCACGCGCAATATACAATTGTATTTTTCCAGACATATCTTGCAAATGAGCAAACGCTGCTTTTCCCATCACGCGACGCGTCATCATGCGTCCCGCAATTGTGACACGAATTTTTTTTGTTTCTAATGCATCATGATCAAACATTTCATAATTGCTATGAATATCTTGCGCTAATGTGTCACGCACAAAATCATTTGGATAAGCAATTCCCTGTTCGCGCATCGCTGCCAATTTTGATTTGCGCTGATTGATTTGTTCGTTTTCGTCGAGCACAACAACTGTTTCATTTATTTTATTTTCATTCACAATAATGCCCTTTAAAAAAATATAGTAGGATTAAGATTGAAGCGTTTACACAACGCTCGAAGGTGATCAATAGTGAAACGTCTTTGGCGATTTAAAATTTTTGATACTAGTGACTTCGAACCAATTTCAGGAAAATCTGCAACACCTAATTGATATTGATCCATGAGTGTTTTTAATACAGCAACACCTACGTCTTTATTGTAAATACATTTATTAAATTCAAAAAATGACTTTGATTTTTCTTCCCATATCTCAATGCTATGCGACAGCATATCAATCAAGGGACGATATTCATCATACTCCTCAATCAATTCTTCCATTAATGCAAGCGCATTTTCATAATCATCTTCAGTTTTAATGCGAAAAATAAAACCGGCTTTATAAAATAAAGCATGAGCTTGTTTTTTAATCATTGCAAAACCCATGTTAATCACCTGCGCTTATATATTTTTTACACAACTTATCATATTCGGCGTGAGTTACAATGTGTTTAACATACATACGATTATCACGAAACTCAATAAATGCCATCAATCTTAAATGATTACCGCCAATATCAATAATCCACCATTTTTTCTTGTACTTAAAATTATCTAATGATGGAAATACCTTTTTCAATATCTCTGGCGTTTTAAAAACACCTTTTCTCAATATAATATATGCATTTTGAATAGCTTCGGCCTGATTAGGATATTTTTTTGCAGCCTCCATAAATGGCTTCCTTGAAATCACATGCATTGTAAACTTTCCTTGATCTTATTTGATCAGTATAGCATAAGTTGACAATTTGTCAACTATTTTACCCTATTCACCACCGCCATCGTCATCCTCGAAACACACACCAATTTTCCCGCTTCATTTTCAATCTTAATTTCCCACACTTGTGTTTTATTGCCTAAATGCAGTGGTTTTGCAGTCGCTGTGACAATTCCAGAAACAGCGGGACGCAAATGATTTGCATTAATTTCTAAGCCTACACAATAACAAATTGATTGATCAACACAATAATTTGCTGCAGTGCTTGCAACTGACTCTGCTAATGCTGCAGAAACACCACCATTTAATAATCCCAAAGGTTGTTTTGTGCGATGATCCACCGGCAGCGTTGCTTTTAAATAATCATCACCAATTTCAGTAAAAATAATTCCAACAAATTCTACAAATGTATTTTTTGAACGTTCTGTAATTAACGGTAGCGTAATCGGCATTTTCCAAATTGACATAATCGCTTTCTTCCTTTTAAGAACACTTGACAATAACCACTGAAAGTCTTAGGTTGAGTCTTTATTTTTTCAGCGGATGAGAGCGCATATTATGCAAGTAACGTCGAAGGATAACCACACTTTTTCAGCACAACAACCCGCCGTTATTCCTGTTTTTTTTATGACTGAAATGTGGGAACGTTTCGGTTGGTACATGATTCAAGCTTTGCTTGTTTTGTATATGACCAATAAAGTATTTGGATTTTCAGATGCAAAAAGTTATGCAATTTTAGGCGCTTTTTCAGCAATTGCATATATTATGCCTATTTTTGGTGGATATATTGCAAGCCGTGTTTTAGATTACGAACATGCTGTCACACTCGGTGGATTTTTATTAGCAATTGGTTATGCATTATTATCTTTGCCGCATGAACATTTATTTTATGTTGCGCTCGCAATGATTTCGATTGGCAATGGATTTTTTAAACCAAATATTTCAAGTTATTTAGGCGATTTTTATCATCAAAATGATCCTTATCGCGAAAAAGGATACACCATTTTTTATGTCGGCATTAACGTCGGGGCATTATTATCATCCGCTACGTCAGGTTATCTTGTTCGATATTTTGGTTGGCATGTTCCATTTGTAATAGCGAGCATCGGATTATTAGTCGGCACAATTACATTTGTATTTGGTTTATATTATTTGAAAAATGCAAATCAATTTCGTTGCGTCAAACCATCTGTCGCAAAAAAAAACCCACTCACTGTAACTATCGTATATCTCGCTGCTGTTATCCTCACAATTATTTCTTATGAAATTATTCGTCACCGTGCATTTGCAAGTGAATTAATGTTAGGTGGCGGCTGCATTATTTTTCTTGGATTGATGCTGTATGCGTTTCATTATACTGCAACAATTCGCAATAAAATGTTGGCGTGCATTTTTCTCACCATTATTTCTATTGTATTTTGGGCGATCTTTTTTCAATTATTTTTCTCGATGAATTTATATATTGAACGCGCAGTCGGTCGACATATTTTTGATTTTGTTTTACCAACACCTTTATTTATCAGTTTAGAATCTATTTTTATTGTGTTGCTGGGCCCTTGTTTTGCAGCTTTATGGCAACGATTATCCAAGAAAAATAAAAATCCTGGCATACCCAGTAAATTTGCTTATGCGATGTTAGCACTTGTCGTTGCATTTTTAATTGCATACAGCGGAACAAAACACACGACCGCAGCTGGCATGACAAATATGTTATATATCGTGTTTGCTTATTTTTTTATTACCGTCGGCGAATTATTATTATCGCCAGTTGGATTAGCAATGGTAACAGTTTATATGCCACGAGAATTAGTCGGATTAATGATGGGTGTTTGGTTTGTTGCGTTAGGTTTAGGTGAAAAATTAGCGGGTGTGATTGCAGGTTATGCAGCAATTCCAAAACATATCACTGCAATTCAGACTATGGATCAAATTTACGGACATGCTTTTCTTCTATATGCGATGTTATCGCTAGCATGTTGCATTATTTGTTTTATTGCAGTGCCGTTTTTAAATAAGATGATTCGGGCGAATAATTAAACGTGTATTATTTTGGTTGATACGGAACAACTGTCGTTTGAGTTGCTGACAAGAATGATCTAACATTTTCTAGCACATCGAAACACAATCCTGTTTTTTTCTTCTGAAGATCAGCAAAAAGTGAATTGCGCTCCAACACATCTATCTTCGCTCCCTGTACTGCTGCCTTTGCAGCAATCCTCATTATTTTCTTAACTGCAGTTCGCGCGTCCTTCACATCTTTTGCATTAGCAATTTCTGGAATCGATGAAAATATCATTTTCTTTCGGCTAAATTGAGCATCATCGGGAAATAATATATCAAACAATTTTGGTGTGCCGATACAATACATGACGAAATCTTTGTCTGGTTGACCTAAATAACCAACCGCGGTGTTAAATAAGGTTCTTCCTTCATTGCAAAGTACACCGTCTTCTTCTTGAATTAGATAATCTAATAGAATATTTAATTTTAATTCAACAGCTTTTGTTGAATCATCCGAAGATCCGAGATAGTTCAACAGCGATTCGCTTTCTGCGCTTGAAGTCAGCTTATTCTTTTTTTGCTTATAATCACACACAATATTCGCAATGATTTTACTTAACATTGGCGTTAATTTTTTTTGTTTTGCAAAATCAGAATGATCATCGTGCAATAATAAATCGTTGTAAATGGTTACAAGGAGCTGCACATGATTTGTTGTATAGGAAATAGTTCTTGTAAGTGTTTTATAAATACCTACTTCCATCATCCTGTGGAGAACATAAATCAATAGCGGATTGTTAGGCGTTCTACCCGCCGCAACAAATAACGAAGCTACAACTGCGACTCTCTTAATACCTGTAGATTTACTTAATGATTGTCGGCACCACCGGTCGAATAATCGTTCGTATAACAACTTGGTCTGATCATCTGGTCTCACTAATTATTCTCCGAGTAACAACAACCTTGAGTAATATTACTATATTTTTATTAACATAATATGAAATTAACCCGCCTGCCTCTTCAGCGTCGCCTCAATAAATTCATCCAAATCACCATCCAAAACTTTTTGCGTATCCATTCTTTCAACACCCGTTCGCAAATCTTTAATACGAGATTGATCTAAAACATAAGAGCGAATTTGACTGCCCCACGAAATATCCATTTTGGTATCTTCAATTGCAGATTGTGCTTCGCGTTTTTTTTGCATTTCTAATTCATATAATTTTGCTTTTAATTGTTTTAATGCGCTCGCGCGATTTTTATGTTGTGAGCGATCACTTTGACATTGCACTACAATTCCTGTTGGTTCGTGCGTCATGCGAATGGCGGAATCCGTTTTATTAACGTGCTGACCACCTGCGCCACTCGCGCGAAATGTATCAACGCGCACATCAGCCATATTAATTTCAATTTCAATATCGTCATCAATTTCAGGTGAAATAAATACAGATGCAAAAGACGTATGGCGTTTATTATTAGAATCAAAAGGTGATTTACGCACTAAACGATGCACGCCGGTTTCGGTGCGCAACCAACCAAATGCATAACTACCCTCAACATAAATCACCGCATTTTTTATTCCAGCAACATCACCCGCAGAAATAGATTCTATCGTCACTCGAAAATGATGTTGATTGCACCACCGCGTATACATACGCAATAACATTTCCGCCCAATCTTGCGCTTCCGTTCCGCCAGAACCAGATTGAATTTCTACAAATGCATTATGCGAATCCATTTCGCCTGAAAACATGCGTTGAAATTCTAATTGCTCAACTTGCAATGCAATATCATCAACATCATTTTTAATTTCTTGAAATAAAGATTCGTCATTTTCAGATTTTGCAATTTCAAATAATTCCGCCGCATCTTTTAAACGCTGTGAAATTTTTTCTAAACCTTCAACATTATTTTCTAATTGCGCGCGTTCTTTTCCAAGTGCTTGTGCTTTGTCTGGTTGATTCCAAATTTCGGGATTTTCTAATTCACGACGCACTTCGAGTAAACGCAATTTTTTTGCGTCGAAGTCAAAGCGTCCTCCGAAGCGAATCATTTCGCTCGGTTAAATTGCGGATTTTTTCGATGAGTGGATTTGTTTCAAATGACATATTATTTCCTTTAAAACTAAATTTTACGCGAGTTTGCGCATTACATCCAACATTGTTTTACATCGCCATCGCCTGAAATGCTGCGTGCATTCGTGTCGGTAAGCGATAACGTTTCACAATTTACATCTCGTGCTGCTTGTACATCTTGCGGAATAGCTTGAATTTGATAATGCGAATCTGTTGTGTCTGCAATGGCTAATTGATAATGCAAACCGTCAACCAAATGATTTGCATTTAATTCATCAATAGTCGCGCCAATATAACTATCATTTTCTTCAAAATAATTTTCCATTTTGCCAGATAATTGCATTAATGCGACTTCGGCGCGATTGCGTTCGGCGCGAGTTTGATAATGTACGTACGCAGGATATCCCATTGTGATTAAAATAACGCTAATCGCGAGCGCTAACATTAATTCAATCAATGTAAAAGCAGCATGTTGCGCGCGCATAGCTTTATGCCTATTATTTTGGGCGAAATGTGATTATTAATGATCTTGCAAATCAATACAATACCGTGTTTTTGCGAGAAAAAGCGCTTGCGATTTTATGTGGGTTGGGTATCATGACAATCTTTCCACGCACGTTCTGGGTCGTTAGCTCAGTCGGTAGAGCAGCGGACTTTTAATCCGTTGGTCGGCAGTTCGAATCTGCCACGACCCAAATATTTTTCTGTTAATTGCAAAACAACTTGTTTCGCAAATTCCTGTGTCGATCTTTTTTATTGGACAGCGGCATCCAAAATCGGCTGCAATTTTCCTCGCAATGTTTTAACAACAGACTGAAATGATTTATCTGCCAACTGATTTTTTCTTAAAAAAGCAGACCACATTGTTTTTTTTAATGGATTATTTGCAAATTCATCGGTTAAACCAATCAAGGGTATTTTTGATATTACAGTACCGCGTCTTGCAAACGTTGCGGTAATTGCTTTTTGTAACAATTGTTGATTAAGTTGTTCTCGCTCAAAAATAACAAATAAATCTAAATAATCTTTTACGCGACTATTTGCAGCACCATGAAAAGCGATTGCATGCAATTTTTCAGCCACAACGGTATACACGGGATAAGTTTGTAGTTGCGGCGAAGGAAATTCTTTTATTAGCACTGGGTATTGCGAATCAACTGGACCAGGCGTCACAGCATCCCCAAAACCCACATCGATTTGTATTTTATTAGTTGCTTTAGCCAGCTCCGCAGGAATTGTAACTTTAACGCCAACATACGATGTTTCTTCTAAAATGCGCACAACAGTAATGCGCTCTACATCAAAAATAATGCCGTCATCAAACGAAAGCGTTGCTATTTCTTGAAATATTTTTTTCATGACCAAAAGATCGTTGTCGCCAAATGCCAATAAATCTAAATCACGCGTTTGACGATGTGGCATGTCATACCACAATGCAAATAGCATCGCGCCTTTCAATAAAAACTGTTTTTGATAACGAGATTGTCCGATGCGATATAAAAGTCGCTCTAACATAAAGCGTAGTAAAATATTTTCAAAACCAGATTGTTTTGAATTATGAGTGATATTAAGCAATCGTGCTCTCACAGATTCCGCTATATTTTTCTTTGTCATAGCATTGCTTCCATATATGGCAAAATAATTTTCACCACTCGTTCTATTTTTGCAAAATAATACAATTCATCACTCGTGACTTTTTTTTGATGAAGCGCATCTTTTAATGCTTCAAGCGCTACGTCTAAACCAATTTTATTTCTAAATTTAAAACAATCAACAACTGTTTTTGCGGGATTATATATTCTAATTGGTACTTGATCCACGATGACAGTATCAATACCCACATCATATATTTTTTTCGTCAACTGAATCATTTGAAGCGGTGGATAATCAATTTTTGGTTTATGACTTCCTTGCGGCATTGCAATCCAAATTTCTCGCGGCAATTGTGTTGTGAGCTCATGAAATTGCAGCGCCGTAAAAAGACAAAAAATGGCTTGTGGCACACGCAATGCAATATTCACCATTTCCTCTTTTTCTGACATCTGTGTGTTTGATTGACGATAAAGTCCGCGTGACACTTTTTGCAGTAATCCAGCAGAAACCATCCGAGCCAGCACACTGTACGGAATATCTTTTTCTTTTAAATCAGAGGTGCGTATCGTTGTTGTTTTGCGAAACAATTTTAGGACACGTTGTATTTGTGTTTGGCTCATCATGTAAGTATGTTACTTTATTTCGTTAATTGCAAACATTTGACGTTAAAAAGTAACATTCTAAACTGTACAACACATTGATTCATCGTTGTTTCTATAAGACTGTTCGAGCATTTAATTCATTAGTTAATTATTATATTTTTCAAAAACCCGAGGTTCTTTTTTATCTAAATCATCTTATAATTGCAAGCAGTCAAAATTTTTTCATCCATTGGAAATTTAAAGAACGGAAAAAACCATGTTGCAATCCGAAGCATTTCATTTATTAAAAATGGGAAAAAATATTTTTCTCACTGGCGCTGCTGGTTCGGGTAAAACATATTTATTAAATAAATATATTAGTTATCTCAAAGAAAATAATGTCAGCGTGGCAGTTACTGCATCAACCGGTATTGCCGCAACACATTTGCAAGGCACAACAATTCATTCGTGGTCAGGCATTGGCGTGAAAGATAATTTGACGCAACATGATTTAGAAAAATTACTCACAAAAGATCGCATCAAACGTAATTATAAAAAAACAAAAGTGTTGATCATTGATGAAATATCTATGTTGCATAAACATCAACTGGATATGGTTGATAACATTGCGCGTTATATTTTAAATTCTGACAATACGTTTGCCGATATGCAAATTGTTTTATGCGGTGATTTTTTTCAATTGCCGCCGGTGAATGCTAATTCACAAAAAGAAATACAATTTGCTTATGAAGCGCCTGCTTGGAAAAATGGCAATTTTCATGTGTGTTATTTGCATGAACAACATCGTCAAGGTGATGATCAATTACTCGGTATTTTAAATGATATTCGTAGCGGTACCGCGGGAGAACACACAAAAGTTCCGTTACGCACTCGTTACAAAAAAGAACCGCAAGGTTCAACTAAAGCTACCAAATTATATTCACATAATATCGATGTTGACGCGATAAATTCACGCGAGCTTGCTAATCTTCCTGGCAAAGAAAAAATATTTAAAATGAAAACGGATGGTTTTAATATTTTAGTAGAAGGATTAAAAAAAAGTTGTCTTGCACTGGAACATTTAAAATTAAAAATCGGCGCTGAAGTCATGTTTATCAAAAATGATATATATGGACAATATGTGAATGGCACGAGATGTGTCGTTGATAGTTTTGATAAAGATGAAGGTTGGCCTGTCGTTAAAACTTTTTCAAATGAAATAATTATCGCCCGCCCAGAATCATGGAATTATGAAGAAAATGGAATTGTACGTGCAACGATAACACAAGTACCACTTCGTCTTGCATGGGCGATTACGATTCATAAAAGTCAAGGTATGACATTAGATGCAGCGGAAATAGATTTAGGCGATGCGTTTGAACCTGGAATGGGTTACGTTGCATTATCACGCGTGCGCAGTTTACATGGTTTAAAATTGTTGAACTTAAATGAAATGGCATTAAAAATAAATCCTAAAATTCTACAGCAAGATACATTTTTTAAAAATGATTCAGAAATTCACGTTGATTATTTAAAAACATTATCCGAAACAGAAAAAAATGAGTGTCAGAAAAAAATATTAATAGAGCGTTTTGAAGGATGTAAAACAAAAATAATCAAACCCAAAAGAAAAACAAGCATTCCTACTCATATTACAACACTAGAAATGCTAAAAGAAAAATTATCAATTGAGTCAATTGCTGAAAAACGCGGATTAGTGATTGGAACAATCATCAGTCATATTGAAAAACTCAAAGGATTAAAACAAATTGATAATGCGATTATTGAAAATTTAAAAAATATGATTCCAATAAATGATTTTAATCTTATTTTTACTGCGTTCGAAAAAGCTGAGGATGGCGACTTAAAATTAATGTACGATAAATTTAATGGGAAATATTCTTATACATGGATAAAAATAGTAAGATTATTTGTTGGGATTTTATGAATGGAAAATAATTCATAATTGATTATACTAACCAGCATATCAATAGCTTTGACATAGTATCATCCAATGTCCATCTCGCACATCGAAAAATTTGGTTACACGCAACAACTCAAACGCAGTCTTGGTTTGTGGCAACTCACCGCGTTTGGTTTAAATTATATGATTCCATTATCCCCCGCAATTATTTTTGGTTTTGTTTTAGCGCTATCGGGTGGCACAGTTGCGTTACCTTTTTTAATTGCAGGAATTGCGATTTTTTTAACAGCAATGAGTTATGCTGTGATGGTGCGACATTTTCCACTATCCGGTTCCCTCTATAATTTTATTGCGCGAGCGTGGCATCCAAAGATTGGATTTATCGGCGGATGGGTTTTATTACTCGATTATTTATTAATTACTACCGTCACATCAATGAGTGCTTCTGTTTATATTCATCAATTACTACCTAATATTTCTTATTCACTTATTTTATTTATTTTTATTCTTGCAAGTGGAGCAATTAATTTACGAGGCATTAAAATAATTGCATCTGTAGGTTTAATGATGTTGGTGATTGCAGAAATAGTAGTGATTGCAAGTTTTATTGTATGGGCACATGCAATTCATACGCTTCCAATTGGAACTGGAAGATTATTTACAATGAAACCATTTCATTTCTTCAATATCTCATCACTCATTAATGCAACATCATTAGCAGTTGCTAGTTATTTAGGATTTGATGCCATCACAACATTAGCAGAAGAGGCAAAAAATCCAATCAAAGATATTCCAAAAGCCATTACACTGTGTATTATTATTGGCGGCATTACAATGATCGTCACCGGTTATTTGGGTGTATTAGCAATTCCAAATTGGCATCAATTAATTAACAGTCAAACTTTTCAAGCAACCACTTTATTTTATGTCTCCAATATTACGGGTGGACATGCATTTGCTTTATTTTATTCACTTGGATTTATTCTCAGTATGATGGTATTTAACATGGTTGCAACTGCTGCAACCGCGCGATTATTATTTGGAATGGGACGTGATGGTGTTTTGAATAAAAAGTTATTTGGTGCAATTAATGAGAAGTATAAAACACCCCATTGGAATATTATTTTAATTATGGCGATCAGTTTTATTATTGGGAATTTTTCCAGCATTGATCAAATTGCAAATTTAGTGAATTATGGCGCGCTATTCGGATTTGCATTATTAAATTTAAGTGTTGTGTGGTTTTATTTTTCAAATAGAAATAAATTAGAAATAAATAAAAACTATTTTCGCTATCTCATTGCGCCGATTTTTGGATTTGTGATTGTCATGTGGGTTTTTTATGGATTGAATGAAGATACACATATTTTAGGTACTATTTGGCTTTTTATTGGAATTATTTATTTAATTGCGCATCAAAAAAAATTATTCAGTTTTGTACCGACCAATATTTTATAATTTCCTGCGTGAGACTTATTTCTTAGAATAATTTAGTGGGGAGTAAAAAATGATAGAAACATCACGTTTAATATTACGTCGAATAGAAAAAAGCGATGCTGATCGATTATATGAAATGTATCGTAATCCTGCAGTGATGAAATATATTTATGATGGCAGTACATTTACGAAGGAAAGAACCATGCAGCGGATTGATGAATGTATTGCGCATTGGGAAAAATACGGATTTGGTTTTTTTGTGGTAATTGAAAGATCGACTCAGCTATTTGCAGGATCTTGTGTGCTGCGTTATTTTGTAAATCAGCATCCCGATCTTGATGGTGAAATTGAAACTGGATATATTTTTGATGAACCATTTTGGGGGAAAGGATATGCAACAGAAGCAGTTCGCGCATGCATTGAACTTGGATTTAAAAAACATCATTTTAAAAAAATATTAGCAACTATTTTGCCTGAGAATATTGCATCTCAAAATGTGGTTAAAAAAGCAGGGATGATTTATACCGGTGATTTAGATGTAAAGAATTTCGTGCATCAGATTTATGAGATTACTCGTTAAGAATAAATATCGTGAATATATGACTTTGCCAACAGTCACTGTATTTATTTAAATTAAGCAACGGTTTCAATTTTTTGAATGGGTTACGTCTCATTTCTATATTTCAATATTTTCTCTTTTCGATTTCTGCGATTATCTTATCAAAATCACTTTCTGATTCCGAGTTTAATTTTAATTTTTGCTGATGAAATTTTTTATATTCATTTTCAGCCAATTCTTTTGCGAGTTCGTGCGATATTTTTCCTGCGTGAGTCAAAATATTTCTATCATTTAATTCTAGAAATCCATGCAATTTTTCAATCCAATCTTTCATGCACATTGGAATTCTTTGCATGGCTTGCCCTTCAGCAAAAAGTAAATACTGTTCTACCAAATTATTTAATGCGCGTAATTCATTTTCATCAAGATAATTTTTTGCAATGACGACATCATCTTTTCTTGGAATATCGCCACGCCAATTTGTTAAACCCATATTTGATTTTTCACAATTCGCTCTGCTTGCAATAATTTCTGCAGCTGTTTTTCCTGTGATTGCCCAATGCATTTTATTTTGAACTGTTTTAAAAAACTGAATACTCGTTTCATTGGCGGGATCATAATCAACGCTTAATGCATAAATATCGGTGAGCTTGCGATAAAATCTTTTTTCGGATGTGCGAATATCTTGAATGCGGCGTGTTAATTCTTCAAAGTAATCGAAGGGTGAATCAGGGTTTTTGAGACGTTCGTCATCTAAAACAAAACCTTTGATGATGTATTCTTTCAGTGTCTTGGTTGCCCAGATGCGGAATTGAGTGGCACGCGCTGAATTCACTCTATAGCCCACTGAAATAATCGCATCAAGGTTATAGTGCTTTATTCTGTAATTTTTTCCGTCAGAAGCAGTTACCGAGGAAAACTCGGTAACTGAGGTTTCAGCCAACTCACCTTCTTTAAAAATATTCTTAAGATGTAACCCAATATTATCTGTGCTGCAATCAAATAACTGCGCCATCATCTTCTGCGTCAACCAAACCGTCTCGCCATCCAAACGCACATCTAATTTCACATCGCCACTTTTGTTGCGATAAATAATAATCTGTGAGTGATTGAATATTGTTTCTGTTGCAGTTTCCATCGCGCTCTCCACAATTCTTTTGAATTTGAGAAATTAATTATACGCGTGAAAATACAAAAAGATATTCGGGTTTTTGTAAAATTACATCATGTTAATATTCAAATTATACATAATCCACAAAGAACCACCGACCAAAACACCGACGATGATAAATGTGAAAATAAATGGCATGGTGTTCCAGCGACCTTCTGCTGTTGTGTTGAGTCGTAAAAAACAAATCACTTGCGCAAATAATTGTGCGACTGCTAATGCGGTGAGTGAAATATATAAACCTGCGGTGTCTAATAAATGCTTGCCGACAAGCGTAAAAGCGATGCCGGTTAAAATTAAAGATAAAATTAAACCGGTCATGTACGATTTTAATGTTTTTAATTTCGCGCCGTATTTAATTGTTGATGTTGTTGAATGGTCTGCCATACTGAAATTCCTAAATAAATATTCATTAACCGTTAACCGTTAACCGTTAACCGTTAACCGGAAAGATGCTTCGATCTTTAAATCTTGGTGTCAACTATCGTGCGAATAACGCATAACGCATAACGCATAACGGTTAACATTTTTAAATCGAACTCATCAAATACACAATTGTAAATACAAAAATCCAAACAATATCTAAAAAGTGCCAAAATAATCCGAGATAAGTTAATCGTCTATTAATTTGTGGTGACACGCCGTATTTGATTAATTGAAACATCATGATCAACATCCAAATTAAACCAATTGAAACGTGTGTACCGTGCGTTCCAACTAATGTAAAGAATGACGATAATGCAGCGCTAATATGCCAACTGTTTCCGTCAGCGTATAAATGAATAAATTCGTGCACTTCCATTATAACGAAAGATAATCCTAAGAAAAAAGTAACGATCAACCAAGTTAATGCGCGTGCTTTACTTTTTTTATAAAAACCTAACATTGCAAGACCATATGTAAAACTACTTGCTAATAAAAACATGGTTTCAGTAAAAACATAAGGCAAACTAAAAATTTCTTTTAGTGTTGGACCTGCGGCATTATGAGTATTTAACACTGCAAATGCAGCAAATAATGTCGCAAACAAAATGCAGTCGGTCATGATGTAAATCCAAAAACCAAATACATCAATACTATCTGTATCGGGGTGATGATCGTGATGATCGGTTGTTGCTATTGCTGTCATTTTATTCTCTACTTTAAATTAAAATGTAAATTAAATATTTGTCGTTGTAGATGGTTCACTGCAAAACGCCCTTGTTACGCTACGCTTCACGCAGGCTTCTGTAATATCGCTCCCGCCTCAATTCTTTCTTTTTCCATTTTCATAATTTCATCTGATTTTAAATAATAATCAGTATTTGAATTAAATGTGCGGCCAATGACAGTTGCAAAAATTCCAATTAATCCACCGCCAATCATCCAAGGAATATCCCACACCATTCCAAAACCAAAAACACCACTAAACATTGCAATAATAAATCCTACGCCAGTATTTCTCGGCATATGAATATCTGCGTAATGCGATTGCAATTCCAAATTCGGATTCATTTCGTGTTTTTCTTTCATTTCCCAATACGCATCGCGATGATGCACAACAGGCGTTACTGCAAAATTATAAAATGGCGCGGGCGATGGAATAGACCATTCGAGCGTGCGTCCATTAATCCATGGATCAGCCGATAAAGGTGCTTTGCGATCACGAATACTCACAATCACTTGAACAACTTGACAGAAAATACCAACACCAATAATTGCTGCACCAGCTGCTGCAATCATCAACAACGGATGCCAACCATTTCCAGCTGGATAATGATCAAGACGACGAGTCATGCCCATTAATCCCAACGCATACAACGGCATAAATGCAACATAAAATCCAACTATCCAAAACCAAAACGAACGCTTGCCCCATTTCTCATCCAAACGAAAACCAAATACTTTTGGAAACCAATATGTCACGCCCGCAAAATATCCGAACACAACACCACCGATAATGACATTATGGAAATGTGCAACTAAAAACACGCTATTATGTAATTGAAAATCAACTGGTGGCAAAGACATTACAACACCCGTCATTCCGCCAATTGCAAACGTACTAATAAAACCAATGGTCCACAACATAGGCGATGAAAATGTAATGCGTCCGCGATACATCGTAAATAACCAATTAAAAACTTTTACACCGGTTGGAATTGCAATAATCATTGTAGCGATTCCGAAAAACGCATTTACATTTGCGCCTGCGCCCATCGTAAAAAAGTGATGCAACCAAACGATGAATGATAAAAATGTAATTGCAATCGTTGCATAAATCATCGTTGTGTAACCAAATAATTTTTTTCGACAAAATGTGGGAACGACTTCAGAAAAAATTCCAAACGCAGGTAAAATTAAAATATAAACTTCAGGATGTCCCCACGCCCAAATTAAATTGATATACATCATTGCATTTCCACCATACCCAGCGGAGAAAAAATGCATTCCGAAAAAGCGATCTAAAAATAACATTCCTAATGTTGCAGTTAAAATTGGAAATGCAAGCGCAACTAAAATCATTGCGCTGAATGAAGCCCATGCGAACACTGGCATTTTCATCATCGTCATTCCAGGGCAACGCATTTTTAAAATGGTTACCATAAAATTAATTCCGGATAATAAACTTCCAACACCTGCAATTTGCAGTGCCCAAATATAATAATCGACACCAACACCAGGACTATATGTAATACCAGATAATGGTGGATATGCGAGCCAACCTGTTTTTGCAAATTCACCGATGATTAATGAAATATTTACTAACATCGAACCAACAACTGTTAACCATAAACTCAAAGAATTTAAATAGGGAAACGCGACATCGCGCGCGCCAATTTGCAATGGTATTGCCATGTTTAGTAAACCAAACATCATCGGCATCGCCACGAAAAAAATCATGATCACACCATGCGCAGTAAAAATTTGATCGAAATGATCTGGCGGCAAGTAACCTAAATGCGCACCATCCGCCATTGCTTGTTGCGAACGCATCATGATTGCATCTGAAAATCCGCGCAATAACATCACGCCAGAAAGAATAATATACATGATGCCAATTTTTTTATGATCGATTGATGTTAGCCAATCATGCCATAAATAATGCCATTTTTTATAATACGTAATTAATCCAATAACAAACAAAGCAATCAACACCATCGCTCCACCCGCACCCATAATAATTGGATTTTGATAGGGAATGTCAGCGAGCGTTAATTTTCCAAATAAAAAATGATCCAGTGTCATAAATTTCTCTTAACCTTGTTTTGCCGCGCGACCTTGTGCTGTGCTTGCATATCCCAATACCATTCCTTGCATGGGTCCCATATATTTAATAACTGTTTCGCTAAATAATCCTGGAACAGGCGCTGAAAAATATTGCACTGGATTATTTTCGCTTGGTTTTCTCACTTGGTTATACACTTCTTGTGATAAATGCGTTGGAGATTGTTGCGCAGTCTTCACCCATTTATCAAAATCAGATTCTGACACAACATTTACTTTAAAATGCATGCCAGAAAATCCATCACCGCTAAAATTTGTAGATAAACCTGTATATTCGCCAATTGAAGTTGCAATTAAATTTAATTTTGTTTGCATTCCTGTCATCGCATAAATTTGTCCAGCTAAACGCGGAATTTCAAGCGAATTCATCGGCGCATCAGATGTAATAAATAATCGTACAGGTTTATTAACTGGAATTTCTAAATAATTAATGACTGCGATATGTTGTTGCGGATAAATAAACAACCATTTCCAATCAAGCGCGACTGCTTCAATCATGACTGTATTTTCATCTGCAGCTAATGGACGATATGGATCTAATTTATGCGTATAAATCCATGTCCAAATCGATAAAATCAAAATAATAATGCAGGGGATGGTCCACCAAATTATTTCCATAATTGTGCTGTGGCCCCAATCAGGTTTATATGCGGCTTTTGTATTACTTGCGCGATAACGATATGGAATAATCCAAGACAAAAAAATGACAGGAACAACAACCAATAGCATCAAGAAAATAGAATCGACGAATAATTTTTTTTCACTCGCGGCAATTACACCTTTTGGATCTAAAATAGCAAAATGACAACCAGACAATAATCCAGTTAATAAAAGTGTAAATCCGATTAAAAAAACATGCCGTAATTTAATCATGGGCAGAATCCCTGCAATTGAACAATTTCAGCTCACCTCGAACTGAAAAAATTTTATGAGTGACTCTAAGACTGGCAATGAGACTTGTCAAGAAATTGTAGTAAAAAAATTAAATGGGGCGGTAATCAACCCCTTGATCACGTTTACAACAATCCGAAATTCTATAATAAAGAAATTTACAGTATGCGTTTGCGTTACTAATCGCCGCTCTGCAACCACCAGCAACATATTGCGCTGCCGAATATGTTTTACCAGGAACAGACGAAATTATTTTTTCAAGCGCCACATTTTTATCATATCGTTTTTTAAAATCAATTTGTGTTGTAGCAGCTGCAAAAAGCGCTAAAGTTCCAGACATAAAAAATGACGCGTAAGATAATGTTGTTCGAGAATGATCATCCAAACAAAAAGTTTTTTCATCGCACCAGCTAAAAACAGCTATTAAATAAAAAATGCCCGAATAAGTATAATAATCCAATGAAATTTCTTTCACAAATTTAGTTGATGCAGCATATACATGATAACATTTCGGATGATTACTTGCTTCATATCCAATTTTTCCAGCTGGCACTAACATCAGTGCAATTAATCCCATTATCCAAGTATCAAGTGGCATTGTCTTGCCAATTACTTCGCGAATAATTGTCCATGCTAATGAAAACATCGCATCAAAAGCACGTTTCATTGCATCAACTGCATTTATTCCATTAATAATTTTACTTTGTGTATTAAAACGCGCTGGATTAAGACGATTCAAATCTTCTAAACTAAAAATAATTTGCTCGCCTGAATCAGATGATTTAAATTTTGAAAAAAATAAAACGAGTCCGGGTAAACCTAGTGCAATGATAGCGATCAACCATCCTATCGGTATCGGGCTGATACTGCCTGAACTTGAAATTAAGTCTAATGCATAAATTAAATAAACACCTGAAAAAATATTAAATATAACATCTTGTGCAGCAAAATGTGGATGATAATAATTAACTGTTTTTGCGATAATTGCAGCGAGTAATGAAATTCCTAAAATAATAAATCCCAACCATGTTTTTTGAATTGATTCTGAAGGTTCTAAATCATAATTTTTTAAATCAAATATTTCGCGCAGTGTTTTACCTAACAATGCTACGATTGGAAAAGTAATTCTTGCAAGATCGAATAAATGAAAACTAAAATTCCACGCGATTTGTTTGAGTAATTGACGATAAACAATAATCGAACCCGCAGAATTAATTTCTGAATTAGGAATGAGAACTCTAGCTTCATCCATAAAAACAGCTGTATCGTTTCTTGGCGGCGGTAGATTTGGTGAACTTGGCATAATCACTCCTTGATTTATTTTTTAAATTCCTTTTAGCAAGTCAAACAAACACAACACGCAAAGCTCGACGAAGAAACCAATAACACGCTAAAAGCAAGCATCAAAATCAACTTCATATCGACCTCGTGACAGCGAAAATACAATTCCACTGTAACAAAAGATCGATTTAAGCAAGTTGCGCTAGGACAAGTTTACATCATTATTCAGGATATATTTCTGCTAATGATTTTGAAACACCTGCACCCGTTACAATTCTTGCATGTTTACGCGTTAATTCACGTGGTTCACGCACACCACACGAATGACTAATTACACCCACTTCATAATTAACACGCCGCACATAATTTGCAACGTGCAACGCTTTTGTTTTTACATCTAACCCTTTAACACGCGCTGGATTATGCGTTGTAATTCCTGTTGGACAAGTATTATTATTGCAACGCAACGCTTGAATACATCCTAATGAAAATAAAAATCCGCGCGCGGAATTTACAAAATCAGCGCCCATGCATAATGCTTTTGTAACTGCGCCCGCTGTTACCATTTTTCCAGCAGCAATTACTTTTACACGATCACGCAAACCATATTCTTTTAATTTATCCACTAAAACAGGCAATGTTTCATTAATTGATAATCCAACATAATCTGCTAATGATTCTGGCGCTGCGCCTGTTCCACCTTCTGCACCATCTAATGTAATAAAATCAGGCGCGCATTCAATTCCGCGCTCAACAATTAATGAAAATAATTCATCCAACCATTCAAAACCACCTAAAACTACTTTAAATCCAGTTGGTTTTTCAGTGACATCACGAACATGTTTTATAAATTCGAGTAATTGTGCTGAATTTCCAATTTCAGGATGACGATTTGGACTAATCGAATCTTCACCCATCGGAATACCACGAATTTTTGCAATTTCTGGCGTTACTTTTATTGCAGGTAAAATTCCACCCTTGCCAGGTTTTGCACCTTGGCTTAATTTTATTTCAAACATTTTAATATTGGGATTTGAGGCGTGAAATCGCAAACGCTCATCAGAAAAATTTCCATTGTCATCTAAAAACCCGTATTTTGCAGTGCCAATTTGCGCAATCAAATCGCAACCGCCCGCAAGATGATAATCAGAAATTCCACCTTCACCGGTATTTAACCAACATCCCGCCATTTTTGCGCCGTACGATAAAGCTAAAACTGCATTTTTTGATAACGCACCATAACTCATTGCAGAAATATTAATAACGGAAGAAGCGGTGTAAGGATTTTTTGTTTGCGAACCAAATGTAATGGGATGTGTTGCAACTGCATCTTGATTTAACGTTGGAAATGGAGCATCAACAAACATCACTGTTCCGAGTGGACGTAAATCGCGCGTTGATCCAAAACCAACTGTTGTATCAACATCTTTTGATGCGTGATAAATCCATTCTCGTTGATCGCGATTGAATGGCATTTCTTCTCGATCGCGTGCATAAAAATATTGTCGTAAATAAACACCTAAATGTTCTGCGATTCCGCGAATATGACCAATAACAGGATAATTATGCAAAATTGCATTTTCTTTTTGTGTCACGTCCCAGACATATGTCACCAGCAAAGCAACGACAATCAGCAAAATTAATAAATGTAAAATATACTCATCAGTAAAACCAATGAAGGATAATAAATGTTCCATTACAAAACTCCGCGAAGATTCGGAAAACGTCTGAGTTCCATTGTAACTGATATAAGTTGGCCATAAAATAGTGCTCTGCTGTTAAGTTAACTAAATTCAGGTAGAATGTCTTTCTTTCAAAAATCATTAGGAAATTCACATGTCATTTATCACAGAATATGGTCTTTTTCTCGCAAAAACTGCCACAATTGTCATTGCCATTATCGCTGTTTTAGTGCTTATTTTAGCGCTAAAAGCAAAAGCCAAAGCAGAAGAAAATGGATCGTTGCAAATTAAAAAATTAAATGAGAAATACGACGAAATGACCGAAATGGTCAATGAAGCCATTCAATTAAAAGCTGAAAAAAAAGCGTTAAAGGCGGCACATAAAAAAGCTGCGAAAGAAAATAAGAAAAAAGATGAAATCAAAAAACGTATTTTTGTCGTGAATTTTGATGGTGATATTAAAGCATCAGCTGTCGATGATTTACGCGAAAGTATTACAGCAATTTTATTAACAGCAAAATCAGATGATCGCGTTTTATTACGTTTAGAAAGTGGTGGTGGTTTAGTTAACGCATATGGTTTAGCGAGTTCACAATTGCAACGATTGCGTGATGCGAAAATTTATTTAGTAGCAGCGATTGATAAAGTTGCAGCAAGCGGTGGTTACATGATGGCGTGTGTTGCAAATGAAATTATTGCTGCACCTTTTTCAATTATCGGATCGATTGGCGTAATTGCACAATTACCGAATTTACATCGCTTACTGCAAAAAAATAATATTGATTTCGAACAAATTACTGCGGGTGAATATAAACGCACACTCACTATCTTCGGAAAAAATACTGAAGAAGGTCGTGAAAAATTACAAAGTGAAGTAAATGAAACGCATGATTTATTTAAATCATTTGTAAAAAATAATCGTAAAAATGTGATCATTGATGAAGTTGCGACTGGCGAACATTGGTTCGCATCACAATGCGTAGAAAAAAATCTTGTCGATACTTTACAAACTAGCGATGATTATTTATTAAGTAAAAAAGATGAATTTGATATTTACGAATTAGAATTTAAAATAAAGCAACCATTAATAAAACGATTAGGTTTATTTGCGCAAAATGCTTTGTACCACACACTAAAATAAGCGGAGCGACTTTCAGAAGCTCATGCGTAAGCGTGAGCGCAAAATCGGAGCGAGCAATCAAAACATGGCACACACCCACTCACACTCCCACTCCAAAATATTATGGATCGCGCTTTCCATTATTTTAATTTACGCTTGCATCGAAGCATTAACTGGTTTACAAGCTGGTTCACTCGCATTATTAGGCGATGCAGGTCACATGATCTCCGATGCATTAGCATTAGGAATCGCAGCATTCGCAGCATGGATTGCAAAAAAGCCTGCATCAAAAACACACAGCTACGGAATGGGTCGCGCCGAAGTTTTAGCGGCATGGGTAAGCAGTTTAATACTTTTTATTATTTCTCTTTTTATTATTGTTGAAGCAATTGAACGCATTCACTCGCCCATTAAAGTGAATGGCGTAACAGTTATGATCATTGCATTTTTTGGAATGATCATTAATTTAATTGTTGCCGCATTACTTTCAAAAGCAGAACGCACCATTAATATTCGCGCTGCTTTATTGCATGTATTAAGTGATTTATTAGGATCATTTTCTGCATTAGTTGCAGGTGCTGTGGTTTATTTTACCGGATGGTTTCCAATTGATCCCATTTTATCTATTTTAATAGGCATTTTAATTATTATTTCTAGCTTTCGTATTTTGCGCGAATCAATGCGCATTTTAATGGAAGGTGTTCCTGTGCATATTAATTTAGAAACTGTTTCTGCAAAATTATTAATGGTTGATGGTGTTTTAAAAATTCACGATTTGCATATTTGGACATTATCATCAGGAAGTGTCGCGATTTCAGCGCATATCAATATTCACGAAATCAGTAGCTGGGAAATTATTTTGAAAAAATTAACCAAAATATTAGAAGATGATTTTCATATTCATCATGTTACTTTGCAACCAGAACCTGATGTATTTGATTGCAAGCCGTGCAAATAATAGGAGCGATGTCACAGAAGCCCGCGTGAAATGAGCGCAGCGATTGGAACAAGGGCGTTTTGCAGTGAACCAATTTACAGAAACAAAATTAAAAATTATGAATATCCCAACAAACAACATCGACACATCCGAAATCGCAAAATTCAGCGCGATGGCAAAAGAATGGTGGGATATAAATGGTCCAATGAAACCATTGCATGCATTAAATCCGCTGCGTTTAGAATATATTCAAAAACATGCTGAAATTAGCGGAAAAAATGTACTTGATATTGGTTGTGGCGGCGGAATTTTAACAGAATCACTTGCAAAATTAAACGCAAATGCAACTGGTATTGATATGAGTCATGATGCGATTGCAATTGCAAAACAACATGCAGAAAAATCAGATTTAAAAATTAATTATACATTATCAAGCGCGGAGGAATTCGCAAAAAATAATCCTGCACAATTTGATATCATTACTTGCATGGAAATGTTAGAACACGTGCCCGATCCAATTTCCATTATTCAATCCGCATCACAATTATTAAAACCACAAGGCTATTTATTTTTATCAACCATCAATCGCAATGTAAAATCTTTTTTATCTGCAATTGTCGGCGCAGAATATATTTTAAATTTATTACCCAAAGGCACGCATCATTATCAAAAATTTATTAAGCCTTCTGAATTAATGCGGTGGGCAGAAAAAAATAATTTTATTTTACGGGGTTTAAAAGGCATTACTTATCACCCAGTAAAAAATAAATTTGAGTTGAGTGATTCTGTAGATGTAAATTATTTAATTTATTTTCGGAAAATATCGTGAAAGCAATTCTTTTTGACTTAGATGGCACATTATTAGATACCGCGCGTGATTTTGCGTACGCAATTAATTTAATATTAGCGCGCTCAAGAAAACCAGCGCTTGATTTTGATTTATTTCGAAAAGAAGTATACGGTGAAAGCAGAAGAATGATTTCATTTGCATTTAATATCGAAGAATCTGATCCTAAATTTGAAGCGATTCGAGAAGATTTTTTGCGTACTTATAATAAAAATTCCACACAACATACAATTTTTTTTCCTGGCATAAAATTAGTATTGGATACATTAGATGAAAAAAAAATTCCATGGGGAATTGTTACCAGCAAACCAACTTGGTTAACAAAATCCGTAACAAAACATTTTGAATTAGACAAACGTGCAAAATGTATTGTGATGGGCGACACACTTGAAAAAATAAAACCTGATCCCGCACCATTATTATATGCTTGCAAAAAAATGCTCATCGCACCAGAAGATACAATTTATATTGGTGATTTAAAAACGGATATCATGGCTGCAAAAGCAGCCAATATGAAAAGCGTTGCGGTCACTTACGGTTATCATCCGCCTAGTACTGATTTTCAAGAATGGGGTGCAGATTTTATTGCACACACCCCAACAGAAATCCTCAATTATATTACTGCATAAACTATGCAGCATAAAGTATATAGTGATAAAAAAGTAAGAATTGTCTCATCTAAAATAAATTTATTATTTTAAATCAAATAGATAGAATATTGATTCATAATCAACTTGACTGCATAAAATATGCAGCATAAACTATGCAGCATAAATTATGTAATCAGGAAATCCCAATGCTAACAGAAAGATCATTCCCGCAAAAATTAGCGCTCGGTAAAAATTTTTGTAATCGAATAAAAGAGCAAGAGCATCTCAAAAACCAAATTATAGATGTGAGACCTACCCTGATTATTTCGCCACGCCGATATGGAAAAACAAGCTTAGGAATTCAAGTGTTGGAAAATTTACAGATTCCTTACGTGCATTTAGATTTATTTCCGCTCGCAACAGTTGAAGATGTTGAAAATACCATTATGGGTGGCATCGGAGAAATTATTGCGTTATGCGAAAACACACCCGAAAAAGCATTAAAAGCAATCTCAGCATTTTTCACCGCATTAAGCATCGGCTTTAATATTGTAAATACAAAAGTACAAGTATCTATTACAAAAGAAAAAGTGAGACCGCAAGCATTGCTCAATGCGTTGCAAAGTGTTGATGAGTTACTGCAAAAAAAGAAAAAAAATGCAGTTTTATTTTTAGATGAATTTCAACGTCTCGCGCAAATGCCAGGTTCAGAACAAATTGAAGGCGCAATTAGATTTGTTGCACAACAATCAAAAAATTTATCTTTTTTATTTTCTGGCAGCAATCGTCACCTGTTAGAAAAAATGTTTAGCGATAGTCACAGACCTTTATACAAATTATGTGATCGTTTAACATTAGAGCGCATTGATCGCAACGAATACGTTCCGTTTATACAAAAACAAGCCCAACAAACATGGAAACAAAAACTAGAAATACATGCAATCGAAGCAATTTTTGAATGCACTGATTGTCATCCGTATTATGTCAACACATTATGTCATCGGTTGTGGACTGAAAAAAATATTTTCAATAGCAAAAAAGTTATCGACACTTGGGATGATTATGCGCTCGGTGAAAAATCAACTGTATTGCGCGAAATTGAAAATTTAAGTGAAAATCAGATAAAAATGCTTATTTCACTCGCACGGTATGGCGCAACTGAATCTATTTTAAATGACGCATTTTTAAATTTTTCTCGCATGGCATTATCAAGCGCAAAACAATCCATCGTTGCGCTTGAAAAAAAAGATTTTGTGTATCGTTGTCGTAATAATAAATATTGTGTGCTTGATCCGCTCGTGAAATATATTTTGTGTGGACGGAAATAAAATTACAGCAAACTTTTACTCACAATCTCAAACACATTCCCCGACAATTTTTTTGATTCCAAGAGCCGAGTTAATTCTGCTTTCATTAATGCGCCACGCACAACATCTAATTTTTTCCAATGTGTGAGTGGTTGCACAATGCGCGCAGCAACTTGCGGATTATTTTTGTCGATTACTAGAACCTGATCGGCGAGTAATTGATAGCCTGCGCCATTTATTTCGTTAAAACGTAATGTATTTTCACCAAATGTAACAAGCAGTGCAAAAACATTATTTGGATTTTTAATATCAAATGCGTTGTTATGAATTAAATTTTTTACCGCTTCAATTGTATTGGGCAAAGTTGAACTTGCTTGCAACGTAAGCCATTTATTTACCACTAATGGTTCATGCTGATATTGATGATAAAAAGCAGCGAGTGCTTCTTCACGTTGCGGAACATCATGATCATTCAATGCAACTAAACCGCCTAATTGATCTGTCATATTATTCGCTTTAATTGCTTCGTGATAAGCAATATCCACATATTGTTTCTCGCTAGTCTTCATCAAATAATATAAACAAATATTTTTTAAACGACGATGTCCGGCATCATTAATATCAAATTTATAATGACCCGATAATTGATTTTCCTTCAACACAGAAAACCACAATGTCTCAAGTTTTTTTGCTAATGCATTTTCAAGAAAAACTTTTGCTTGATAAATAATATCAAGATCAATTTTTTGAATACGTGTTAATAAATATTTTAATGAGGGGAAAACTAAAAGGCGTGCTAATAAATTTTTATCCTGCATTGGTTTTGATAATAATTTTTCAAAACTATCTAGTAATAATAAATTCACCGTTGGTGTCTTTTTTGCAGCAATATCTTTCGCGACAATTTCAATCATGTTTACAAATAATCGCTGCCCCGCTTCCCATCGACAAAACGCATCCGAATCACACTGCAATAATAATGCTAATTGTTCATTCGTATAATTATATTGTAATTCAACAGGCGCAGAAAAATGTCGCAACAACGATGGTGTCGGATCTTCTTTCATATTAATAAATGTAAATGTTTCTTCTGGTTTTTTCAGTTCTAAAATTTTTGTGCCTTTTGTAATTTCATTTTCACCCTGTAATTGTAGATCTAAATCGACACAATCAGCACCAACCAAACCAATTGCAAATGGCATATGCATTGGTAATTTATTTTCTTGTCCTGGCGTTGGCGGACAACTTTGTTTAATAATGACATCAAATATTTTTTTATTTGCATCATAATGTGTTTTCACACGCAATACAGGTGTTCCTGCTTGATTATACCAACGCAAAAATTGTGACAAATCTTTTCCTGATGCTTCTTGCATCACCGCAATAAAATCATCTGTCGTCACAGCTTGTCCATCAAAACGCGAAAAATATAAATCCATTCCTTTTCGAAAAACGCTTGGCGATAATAATGTTTTCACCATGCGAATCACTTCAGCACCTTTTTCATAAACAGTCACCGTATAAAAATTATCAATTTTCATATAACTATCAGGACGAATTGGATGCGCCATCGGACCTGCATCTTCTGGAAATTGATGATTACGTAATGTATTCACGACATCAATTCGCGCAACGCCTTTTGATGTTGTATCTTCTGTAAAAGATTGATCACGAAAAACAGTTAATCCTTCTTTCAATGTTAATTGAAACCAATCACGACATGTAATGCGATTGCCAGACCAATTGTGAAAATATTCATGCGCGATCACACGTTCAATATTAATATAATCAGTATCAGTTGCCGTACTTGGTTTTGCTAAAATATATTTGGTATTAAAAATATTTAATCCTTTATTTTCCATCGCCCCCATATTGAAATCACTGACTGCAACAATCATGTAACGATCTAAATCATATTCACGACCGTATTTTTCTTCATCCCATTTCATCGCTTTTTTAAGCGCAATCATTGCGTGCGCACCTTGATCTAAAAATCCTTTTTCTAAATATAAATCTAAATCTACGCTGCGTTTTTTCATCGTCACAAATTTATCGGTAATTAAATCAAAATCACCTACGACTAATGCAAACAAATAACAGGGTTTTTTTGATGGATCTTTCCAATGCACCCAATGACGATCATGCTCTAAATTTTTTTCTTCAACTAAATTTCCATTTGATAATAAAAATGGATATTTCTTTTTATCTGCTGAAATGGTGGTTGTGAAATAGGACATCACATCAGGGCGATCTAAAAAATAGGTGATGCGACGAAATCCTTCTGCTTCACATTGCGTGCAAATATTATTGCGCGATTGATACAATCCCATTAATGATGTATTTTTTTTCGGGAAAATAACAACGTGAGTTTCTAATGCAAATTGATCAGACACATTTTTAATGGTTAAATGCGTATCTGTTTTTTCAAATTGATTTTCTGTTAATGCTTTTCCATCAATATAAATTGCTTGTAATTTTAATTCTTCACCATCTAAAATTAATGGCGCACCAGCATGTTTTGTTTTTGGATTGCGCACAATATTTAAAATGGATTTCACAATCGTTTGATCATCTTGTATATCAAAATGTAAATGTACTTTTTCAATTAAAAAATCGGGTGGTGTGTAAGCTTTTAGATAAGTGGTTTGTGGGTTTTGAGATGACATACAGTACTCCAAATAATTTCGTGCATATTACCTGAATTTTTCTCTCACACACACCCCCGCGGATAAATTATTTTTTTGTGTAAACTGCTCGTAGAATCAAATAACCTAAAAATCCAGAACATAAAGATCCAAATAAAACACCTATTCGAACGTATGCGCTGTATGGCGCAACGGAATGAAACGCTAATGTGCCGATAAATAAACTCATTGTAAAACCAACGCCAGCAATTAATGCAACGCCATATAACGCTGTATATGTTATTTCGCTTGGTAAGCGCGATACACCCATTTTTACCGCAAATGTTGCAGCAAGCCAAATGCCAATTTGTTTTCCAAAAAATAATCCGAGCGCAATACCTAATGGCACAGAAGATAATAAATGCGCTGGCGTTATTCCTAAAAATGAAACGCCGGCATTTGCAAATGCAAAGATTGGTAAAATACAAAACGCAACCCATGGGTGTAATTTTTTTTCTAATCTGCGCAATGGGGAATTGTCTGGATTCTTTTTATTTTTAAGCGGAATAAAAAATGCTAAAACAATTCCTGCTAATGTTGCATGCACGCCAGAATTTAAAACACATAACCACAAAATAAATCCAATAAAAAAATAAGGTCCTAATCGTTTTACTTCTAAATAATTAAACAATGCTAAAATACAAATTAATAATAACGCACACAATAATAATAAAAATGAAATATCTGTGCTGTAAAAAACAGCCATAATAATAATTGCACCGATATCATCAAAAATAGCAAACGCTGTTAAAAATATTTTTAAACTGACGGGAATTTTATTACCAAGCAACGATAAAATCGCTAATGAAAATGCGGTGTCTGTTGCAATTGGAATTGCCCAACCTTTAATTGCAATTGGATCGTGCCAATTAATAAAAAGATAAATAGCGGCAGGTCCAATCATGCCACCCAATGCAGTGATTGCTGGTAAACTAATTTTTGAAATTGAATTTAATTCGCCTTCCAACATTTCTCGCTTAATTTCCAAACCGATCAGCAAGAAAAAAATAGTCATGAATCCATCATTAATCCAAAGCAAAATAGGTTTTTCCAGATGAATATTTCCAAAAGAAATTTTGATTGGGGTATAAAAAAATGAATGGTAATAATTAGCAAATGATGAATTATCAACAATAATTGCGAGCAGTGCTGTCATCACTAAAATAACACCGGCGCTGGATTCTAATTTGATAAACTCGCGAATGGAGCGTAACGGCATGGGTTAATATCACCTAAAATATAGTGGGTATGAGTTCATACTCACGCCCACTTTTGTGTATTATTTACATGATGTATCACAGGATTCTGAACAGAAATAACAACAACAGCAGTTGTAAACTAGAGCTACAAATATACCAAACACAAATAAATCAAGAAAACCCCACCACAATCCCCACAATCCACCGACAAAAGTAGGTGCCAAATGGTAATACACAGCGCTCATTTGACCAATCAAAGACAATCCAAAACCCCAACGAGCGCCAGCCCAACACAATAACATCCAACCAATACCTGAAATCACTCCCCATGCAAATCCAAATGCAACAGGATGTAATTTTCCATACTTACTCATCACAACTCTCCTTGTATCAATCACATTACGACCAGATTGATTATACTGAAATTTACGCTAGTTATCCAAATGTACAGAGTATTCAGAAAATTGACGTTGCTTTATTGAGGCAAAACTATTAAGATTCCCGATCTAATCAATCTTTTTGGACAAATAAAGGGTTAAAAACACATGCCAACTGTGGATATTCAAGAAACTGGTTCATTCGACGTTGCGTTACGTCGCTTTAAACGTGCTTGCGAAAAAGCAGGTATTCCAACTAAATTGCGTCAAATGGAATACTATGAAAAACCAACTACCAAACGCAAACGCAAACATGCAGCGGCAGTAAAACGCTTTGCAAAAAAATTGCAAAAAGAGCAAGAAACACTCGATAAAGAACGTATTCGCCTCTAATCATTTCATTTACGTAGGAAACGTTATGACGGATTGCGCGCTCAAATTAAAAATCACTGAAGATATGAAAGATGCTATGCGCGCGAAAGATGCGCTGCGTTTAAGCACTATTCGTATGTTATTAGCAGCGATGAAACAAAAAGAAGTAGATGAACGCGTTACACTGATCGATGCTGATGTTTTTGCAATCTTAAATAAAATGATTAAACAACGTCGCGAATCTGTTGCACAATTTCGTGATGCAAAACGCATTGAATTAGCAGAAAAAGAAGAACATGAAATCACACAATTAATGCATTATTTGCCACAACAATTAAGTGATGCGGAACTCGATAAAATAATTCAAGAAGCAATTCAAACAACTGGCGCAAAAACCATTAAAGAAATGGGTGCGATCATGGCTGCCGTTAAACCTAAAATTCAAGGTCGCGCGGACATGTCAAAAGTCAGCGAGAAGATAAAATCTAAACTCGTTTAGTGTTACACTACTTCGCATGAAGAGTAGAATCCCCAAAAACTTTATCCAAGATGTCGTCGCGCGAACCGATATTGTTGCAATCGTCGGATCACGCGTTGAATTAAAAAAACGCGGCGATTCAAACACAGCATGTTGCCCTTTTCACGCAGAAAAAACACCCTCATTTTCTGTCAGTCAATCTAAACAATTTTATTATTGTTTTGGATGTGGCGCACATGGAAATGCAATTGGTTTTTTAATGGAATATGATCATTTATCTTTTGTGGATGCGGTGACTGATTTAGCGCAACAATTAGGAATGACAATTCCAGTAGAAGCAAATGATGCTGAAACTGAAAATTATGAAATACTGTATACACAATTATATAACGCACAAACTTTATATGAAAAAGAATTAAAAAAATCTCCCACCGCAATTGAATATTTAAAAAATCGCGGATTAACTGGAAAAATTGCAAAAGAATTTGGCATTGGTTTTGCGCCGAATGCGTGGGAATTTTTATCACAAAGCGCAAAAAATAAAATGGAGCGCGAAGCATTAGCAACTGCTGGAATGCTAATTGAAAAAAATCTTGGGACTTATTATGATCGTTTTCGCAATCGCATTTTATTTCCCATTCGCGACGTGCGCGGAAAAACAATTGGTTTTGGTGGACGCACATTAACAAATGAAATTCCAAAATATTTAAATTCGCCGGAAACACCTATTTTTCACAAGAATCAAACGTTGTATGGTTTATATGAAGTGTGTCAACATCATCGCAAATTAAATCGCGCGCTCGTTGTTGAAGGTTATTTAGATGTTATTTCACTTGCACAACACGAAATTAGTTATGCTGTTGCAACATTAGGCACTGCATTAAATGCAAAACATATTCAATTATTATTACGTTACACATCTGATATTATTTTTTGTTTTGATGGTGATAATGCGGGACAAAAAGCAGCGTGGAAAGCATTAATATTTAGTTTGCCATTATTGCGCGATGGAATTAATTTTCGTTTTTTATTTTTACCTACAACAGAAGATCCAGATAGTTGTGTTCGAAAAATTGGTAAAGCTGCATTTGAAAAATTAATTGATAACGCAACTGCTTTGCCCACTGTATTTTTCGATCAACTTGAAAAAGAATTTCCTAGCAATTCAATTGCTGGAAAAGCAGCGTTTGCAAAAACAGCAAACGATCATATCGCAACCATGCCACAAGGTATTTACAAAAATTTATTACTAGATGAACTAGCAACACGATTACATATTCAGCGAACCGATTTAGCAGAATTATCTGTAAAAAAAGAAGAAACGCGTGCGGCAACCATTTCATCATCACCAAAAAAAATGCGCACAACATTAAATCCTGTGCAAATGGCAATTCAATTATTATTGCAAAATCCATCACTCGCACAACTTGCATCAAAATCACCTACATTAAAATTTGCTGAAAAAACAGCAGAAAAATTATTATTGATAGATTTAATTGAACGATGCACAGCAAATTCCATTTCACATGTCGGTGAATTATTCGAATCAATTGAAGATGAAGTCACGCGCGCACTATTTGCAAAAATAGCCGCACTGCCTTTACATATTCCAACAGAAGGTCAAGCAGCAGAATTTATCGGCGCACTACAACGTCTGCACGAACAAGATCAAGCACATCAATTATCTCATTTAATTGCGAAAGCAAAATTAAATGAATTAGATAATGAAGAAAAGCAATTATTACAGCTATTATTGGCTAAAAAACATGCAACAACTACAGCAATAATTGAGTGAGAAAGCCTGGCATAAATTACACTAAAGCGCTAGAATGCTAGGTTTATCAAGACCACCTCTGCGAGTAACTCTATGGCACCTAAAAAACCAGCGTCAAAATCAGTCACTCCACCAGATCAAACACAAGAACAAACCACTTCTGCAACCACTGGTTTTAATGCGTTAACACAAGAAGCGAAACGCAAAGGTTATCTCACGCATGAAGATTTATTGAATTTATTACCGAATGATTTTGTTGATCCGAATCAAATGGAAAGTATTATTGACCGTCTGAACGAAATGGGCATTCGCGTATACGAAGTACCACCCGATAATGACGAATTATTACTTGATAATAGCGATGACGATGAAGAAGAAATTACCGAAGTTATCGAAGCAATTGCAACTGAAAATCGCACAACAGATCCCGTTCGAATGTACATGCGCGAAATGGGCAGTGTTGAATTGCTCACGCGTGAAGGTGAAATTGAAATTGCAAAACGAATTGAAAGTGGCATTCGTCAAGTAATGGGCGCATTAGTTTATTATCCTGAAATAATCGAATCATTTATCAAACGCTATCACAAAATTGTCGGGCTGCAAGGTCGTTTAAGCGATATTATTTCTGGCTATTTTGAATCGGATGAAGAAGTTGCTGCGCGTGTTGCGCTAGTTGCTGCAAATGCAGCGAGTCTTGCAGCGATTAAAGAATTAGAATTGGCAGCTATTGCGGCAGCGCAAGAAGAAGCGGCGCTCGCTGCATTAACTGCAAAATCCAAATCAAAATCTGCAAAAACAGCAGGCAAAGATGAGGATGAGGAAGAGGAAAAAGAAGAAAAAGAAGAGGAGGAGGTGGTTGCTGAAAGTGTTGATGAAGAAGAAGATGCTTTTGGTGATAATGGACCTGATCCAATTTACACTGCAGAACAAATGTCAATTCTCGAAACATTATTTGCAAAATATATTACTGCAATTAAAAAATATGGAAAAAATCACAAAACAACCAGCAAAACACGTGATGCAGTTGCAGAACATTATTCCAAATTTAAATTATCGATCAAACAATTTATTCGCCAAACAATGCGTCTGCGTAATTTATTGCGCGAAACTCGCGAGCAAGAAAGAATTATTATGCGTCATTGTGTTGTTGATGCAAAAGTGTCGCGTAAAGATTTTATTCATGCATTTTCAAATAATGAATCGAATGAAAAATGGTTGGATACTTTTATCAAAGCACATCCAAAATCGGCTGCATTATTAACACATCACAAAAGAGATATTCAACGCGCACAAAAAAAATTAGCGTTGATTGAAGAATCAAGTAATTTAACAATTCATGATGTAAAAGAAATTAATCGTCGCGTTTCAATTGGCGAAGCAAAATCACGTCGCGCGAAAAAAGAAATGATCGAAGCGAATTTGCGTTTGGTTATTTCAATTGCGAAAAAATATACGAATCGTGGATTACAATTTTTAGATTTAATTCAAGAAGGCAATATTGGTTTGATGAAAGCGGTTGATAAATTCGAATATCGTCGCGGATATAAATTTTCAACTTATGCAACATGGTGGATTCGTCAAGCGATTACGCGTTCGATTGCAGATCAAGCGCGCACGATTCGAATTCCAGTTCACATGATTGAAACGATTAATAAATTAAATCGAATTAGTCGGCAAATTATGCAGGAAACAGGATTGGAACCAACGCCTGAAGAATTAAGTAAACATATGGATATGCCGGAAGATAAAATTCGCAAAGTTTTAAAAATTGCGAAAGAACCGATTTCAATGGAAACGCCGATTGGTGAAGATGAAGATTCTAGTTTGGGTGATTTTATTGAAGATACCAATATCGAATCACCGGTTGATTTTGCAACTAATTCTGGTTTGCGCGAAGCAATGCGCGAAGTGTTGTCGAGCTTAACGCCACGCGAAGCAAAAGTTTTGCGTATGCGTTTTGGTATTGATATGAATACCGATCACACATTGGAAGAAGTTGGAAAACAATTTGATGTAACGCGTGAACGTATTCGTCAAATTGAGGCAAAAGCGTTACGTAAATTGCGTCACCCCACACGCGCTGAAAAAATGCAAAGCTTTTTAGATCGTGAAGGTGATAAATAAATTTAAAAACACGGATATAAATTTTTATTTTCTCTTGTTATAGTACTGCCGAATTAAATCGAGTATTTTGACTTTAGGCAAGGCGTAATTCGAGTGAGTATTGGAGTTTACGATTTTGTAAATGACAATACGAACGAGAATTACAACGCAGCATAAAGTCAAAAGACGAAGATTTACGGGCTCATAGCTCAGTTGGTTAGAGCAGGGGACTCATAATCCCTTGGTCCTAGGTTCGAGTCCTAGTGGGCCCATTCTTTTAAACAATTATAAAAAATGCTGACGTTTTTTTGTCGTGGTATTTTTTTATTTCGGGAGCACATATGACAATTGAAGTTTCATTGCAAATAAAATTATTAGCAGCGCCCACTTTTTCAGAATATGATGGTGGCAATGCATTTATGTTTTATGAAAAAATCTATCAACGATGCAAAATGCTTGGCAGCGGCGCTTACGGTGAAGTATATTGCTTCGAAGCTGATGATCAAACAAAACTCGCCGTCAAAGGTGAAATGTTATTTCATGGTCGATATGGTTATGGATCGCTTTTTCAGCAAGAAGCAAAATGGTGTCAAAAAATTTATGGGCTAGGAATATTATCGGGCGATCCAAAAAATTCTACAATTCCCCACTACGTTTTAATGCCTTATTTTGAGGGAAAAACACTCGCTAATTTTTACTATGGCACATTAAAAGATGTTTTCTTTTCCTGGATAAAAACAGCGGATTCAATTAATCAATTACACACGCAACATCATATAGTGCATGGCGATTTAAAATCTGACAATGTTGTGCTGGGAACATGTTTTAATCCATTGGTGAGTCACGATGATCGTGAAAAAGCGTTTGTAATTGATTTTGGTTTTGCTACAAAAATACACGCGCATAGAGATATTTATATTGCCAGCACCGATGAAAATAAAAAACGCTATCGACAACACGCACCTGAGTTATTTGGCGATGCTGATTTTCACATTGCATCACCAACACATGATATTTATGCTCTCGGTATTTTATTACGCAGCATGTATATAATGTTTTTAAATCAAAATGAAATAATTGAAGATTTAGTACCAGAACATCAAACGCTAACAGAAGTAAAAGAAAATTTAATATGTGAAGATCCAACAAAAAGATGGTCGATTGCCAAAGCAATATTTATGTTAATTACTACGTTTTTTTCACGTATTTCTAAACCGATGTGGGTAAATTTTTCTTCCGGATTATCATTAGAAAAAATGCGTGGCGCAACACTCATGCAAGATCTTTGGAAAACCAGCGCTGGTTTTGCTATTAACATGCGAAAAAAGGAATTAGAACTGGAACAAGGAATACTTGCAAGACAAGGAAAAAAATCAAATTGCAAAGAAAATAAAATAAGTGGATTAACATTATTAGAATCTGAAATTCGAATACAAAATGCTTCAGCGTTGGAAACAATTGTTGCGCGTACAGAAAATAAATTTCCAGATTTAACAGCGGGTGTTTTTTCGCAACGCACAAAAACATTGATGGATGAGTTGTCGAGAGTGGCGCCAGTGTTTCATTAAAATTTAATTCCTTGCGCTAAAGGCAAATCATCACCCCAATTAATGGTGTTGGTTTGCCGACGCATATAAGTTTTCCAAGCATCTGATCCTGCTTCTCTACCGCCGCCGGTATTTTTTTCTCCACCAAATGCGCCGCCAATTTCTGCGCCCGATGTGCCGATATTAATATTGGCAATTCCACAATCACTACCGATTGCAGAAAGAAATTGCTCTGATCGTTTTAAATCATTTGTAAAAAATGATGAAGATAAACCATATTCAGATTCATTTTGCATTTTAATTGCATCAGAAAAATTTTTATATTTCATTGCGTACAATATTGGCGCGAATGTTTCTTCTTGAACAATATTCCACTTATTTTCTGCAGCAATAATCGTTGGCGTAACAAAATATCCCGATTTTTCTAGCGTTTTTCCACCTACTAAAATTTTTCCACCAGCAAATTTTGCTTTTTTAATTGCTGAAAGATATGCATCAACTGCAGATTGATCAACTAACGGGCCCATCACTGTTTTTGCATCCAGTGGATTACCAATTTTAATTTGATTGTAAGCATGAATTAATTTTTTGATAACAGTGTCATAAATATTATGATGAATGATGACACGACGCACCGTTGTGCAACGCTGCCCCGCTGTTCCAACCGCACTAAATAAAATTGCAGGAACAACTAAAGACAAATCCGCACTTTCATCGACAATAATTGCATTATTTCCGCCCATTTCTAATAAACTTCTGCCAATTCTTTTTGCAACACGTTCGCCAACATGACGTCCAACATTTGTTGAACCTGTAAAAGAAATTAATGGTAACAGTGGCGTATCTAAAAATGCATTCGCAGCATTTTTATCATGAAAAAAAGTCAGCGAAAAAATTCCTGGCATATTATTTTCTTTCATCACTTTATTACAAATATGTTGCACTGCAATTGCGCACAATGGAGTTTTTGAAGACGGTTTCCAAACAACTGTATTGCCCGCAATTACAGCTAAAAATGCATTCCACGCCCAAACAGCAACTGGAAAATTAAATGCAGAAATCACACCAACAACACCGAGCGGATGCCATTGCTCAATCATTTTATGTTGCGGTCTTTCAGAATGCATCGACAAACCATATAACATGCGCGATTGTCCGACTGAAAAATCAGCCATATCAATCATTTCTTGCACTTCGCCCAATGCTTCTTGATAAATTTTTCCCATTTCCAAAGTAATTAATGCTGCAAGTTCTTTTTTTTGCGCACGTAATTCATTTCCAATTTGTCGAATTAATTCTCCACGTTTTGGAGCTGGCACTGTGCGCCACGATAAAAATGCTTTGTGCGCAGCATGAATTGTTTGTTGGCATTCTTTCGCAGAACAAACAGCAACACTTGCTAAACGTTCTTTTGTTGCAGGATTAAATGAATCAATCGTCTTCATATTTTTTGACGCAATCCATTTTCCACCAGCACAATGTCCGCTATTTGTTTTATCGGTTAAATTTAATTGTTTAAATATTTCTTTGACGGATAATTTACGCATAATAATGTCCAAATCGATTATCAATTACATCTTGAAAGGCAAATTGTTCTTGTGTAACAAATCCATGCAAATCATATTGTTTTGTTAACACTAAATCTGCAACTGCACAAATACCACTTGCAGTTGATAATTGTATTGCGGTAAATAATTTTTTATCTAATTTTGCAGGATATAATTGTTTTGCATAACTGACTTCAGATATTTTATTGTTTTTCTTTCCGATTAGCGAAACATAAACAACAACAACATCCTGTTGTGTTTTTGGAATTGCATCTTCAAAAATAGTTTTCAAAATATCGCGATGCTTATTTAATTTTAAATCATTCATTAAAAATTTTATTTTTTCGCAATGTCCTGGATATCGAAGCGTTTTATAATTTAAGTTTTTCACTTTACCAATGCACGATTTCCACATTGTGCTCAAACCACCTGATGTATTAAATGCTTCATAAGCAACGCCATCAATAATTATATTTTCTAAATGATCTAGCGGTTCTACAATTGTATATTGTCCATCAACAATTGCTTCGCATGGATTTCCATATTCATTAATTAATCCATCTGTCGACCAAGTTAATGCGTATTGCAATGCATTATTTGGAAATTGCGGCAGCGCACCAACGCGTAATAAAACAGAATCAATTTCATCATATCCTTGCATTAAATGATGTGCTGCAATATTAATAAAACCTGGTGCTAAACCACACTGTGGAATAAAAACTGTTTTTGCACCTTTTGAAATTTCTAAAATTGCAGCGGTTGTTTTTACATCTTCTGTTAAATCAAAATAATGTAAATTATATTCACGGGCTTTTTTTGCAATCATTACATTTGCATGATAAGGCAAGCTTGAAATCACAGCAGAAAATGAATGTGATTTTAAAAGTGCTGTAAATGCTGCATCATCGTTTACGTCACAAGTTTCTGTTTTAATTTTTTTATCTAATGCATGTGAAAAAATACGATCTGCTAAAACAACTTTATAATCAGCGTGATTTTGCAAAAGATGTGCGATTGCAGTACCAATATTACCAGCACCAATGATTAATATTTCCATGTCTGTCTCGCAAGAATGCGTTTAAATGATCATAACACATACATTTATGCAGACACAAAACCAGCTAAATGCACGCCCTCCCTGGGCGCGGGTTGATAGTTATTTTTTACATTGCATTTCCTGAATTAACGCAATGTCCCTCACGCGCTCTTCAATTTCTTGAAGTAAATGCGATGCACTAACAACATCGTAGGTGGCAATACCAGACTTCGATAATGCATCCACTATTGTTTTTGTTGTTGGGCTATTTTCTTTTTTGATAGCTTCAATAACTTTTTCAAGCAATGCAGTATCCGAAGACTCGCTCACTATTGACCACCACATCCTGTTAGGAACAAGTCTTGGGCATTTCAGTTTTCGTTGATTCTCCAACTGAATTAGTTTTGTTTTAAGTTCAGTTAGATGAGCGACAGTACACGTTACTAAATGCTGTACTGCATTTTCTCTTTTAATCCTTATTTTTTCTTGATCTTCCTGACTAAGACTACCTTGTCCCCATGATCCTGTATTTCCAGGTCCGAATGCCGGCATAAATACCTCGTTAAAAAATAAAATTAATAAATAATGTCTACAAAAATGCACGCACAAAAATTAATGCAAAACATTTTGTTAGACTGCTTGTGTTAAATCAAAAATATGTAGGAAAATAATATGATTGGCTGCTTAACAGCCAAAATAGAAATAAAAATAAGTTGCGCGACAAAGTACAACTGCCGAACGATTTGCATTCGGTGCTGCGTTTTTAGATTGTTTGTCGTCGTTTCGTTTCATAATTTTTTAAATAAAAATTAATTGGATTTTATTTTTAACATACTATATTTTTCTTTGCAAGAATAAATATATTAAGGTTTTATTAAATTTTTTAATATGTGTCAAAAAAAGTGCGATCGGTTTGAAGTTTAGAGTCTTCAGCTCAATAAGATCGGTAACAATAGGTTGCAAGAGTTTTATTAATCCAATTGTTACAAAAAAACAGATTGCAGATAACACCAAATAACCCAAACACAACAAAAGATTTCCAGAATGATATAACCAATAAATTCCAACAGATATAATTAATAAAATAAAGATTGTAATTACACAATACACTACCATTGTTCTAAATGCCTCAAAGCCTAATAACCCGAGGAAAATTAATAATAACAATAGATACATCATCGCACCTCTTTTTTTAAAAAAAACCTTACAAGTTTATTATTGCTGGGAATTTTGCGGTACATATAGTTTGTAATATTTTTTAGCTAAGCATTTTGCTTGAAGTAATGATCCATGTGCCCATAAATACTGCGCGACAATATTTTTCTGTTTTTCAGCAATTTGTTCATTATGCGTATTTAAACCTTCTGCTTATGATTTTTTGTAATTCTGAATTGCTCCATAACCTTCCCCGTATAAAAATGCTAAATTATATGCTGCCTCAAGATTTCCCATTTTTGCTGCTGCTTTATAAGATTGAAAGGCAGCTACATTGTCATGTTTTCTGGAGTAATTCACTCCAATGTCATCATAAGCGACACCCATTTCATATTTCGTATCAACAATCGATGGCGAGCTAATGCCTATTTTTTTCAAGGCTTTTTTACCCCAATATACAATCGCATTGGGATCCCATGTTTTAACAACTGACTGATCAGCATACATCGCGGAAATAATATCATCCACCCAACCAGTAACATCACCTGGAGCCGCTTTTTTATATAAATTTAATGACTCAGCATAATTTTTCATTACATAAGCTTTATGGGCTGATTGAATGAGTGCAATTTCTGCTGGAGAATTGGTTTGTGTTTCACTAGCCAATGATTGTTCACATGTGATAAAAAGCGCAAAAAATATCGAAACAAAAGTTATCACATAAAATATTGATAATTTCCTCATATGTTTTCTCTTGAAATTCTTTTGCAGTACTGTAACTGCGCATTTGCCTGAAAATGTCCAATCTCTAATCATTCGCTCATCGTTGATGATACTAAGGAAGTCTTAGTATTCCGTCAAGAAAAACTAAGGGAATCTTAGCTTGTAGACAATGAAAATTGCAGGCTAACAGTGACTAGATCACCCATCAGCAAACGTTTGAAAGAAGCACGCATTGAGGCTGGTATATCTCAAAAAAAGCTTGGTATTGCAGCTGGTATTGATGAGTTTGGCGCTAGCGCTCGCATGAATCAATATGAGAAAGGCAAGCACTCACCTGATTTTGGCATGGTTCAAAGAATAGCAAAAATACTGAAAGTACCATCTGCGTTTTTCTATACAACAGATAATAGCTTGGCACATCTTTTGAAAGCATATGCCAAACTCAATGACAAACAAAAGAAAAAATTAATTACATTTGTTGAAAAGTTGTTTTATTCAAATTGAGTTATCTAACAAGACAGCAATATTTCGCGCTGAAAATAAAATCAAATTATATAAAGACCGAAATGAAGTCATTTAAGCATGATTTACAGTCTCTTTTCTGCTTCTACAATCTTATTCCGGGACTGGCGTATTCTTGTTTCTCCACTGAAGGGGTGGAGTCAGCTGGTTTATTTGGAAGCATTAAATTTTTATGGAAGTTGGCTATGTTATCTTTATTTGCAAGAATTTGCTCCCATGTAGCCCACACGCAATTATCGGGTAAACTTGCATGTGTGTTTCTTGTTGTTGGAATAGCAAAGCTATGTGACCCCAACATAAGTAATGATCGGTCGTTTATTTCTGGATCATCTCCAAAAACAGCGTGAATACTACCAGATAAATCTTTTATGTCCCTACAAAAAACTCTTTGTAATTCTTCAGTCTTTCCATCGTCCGCGTTCGTATGAACAACAGTTGATGTATCCCATTTGGTTCTAGTGCCACAAAAAATTATTTTACCAACATCATCTTTTGATAAAAGACGTAGCTCAGCCAAGCAATCCATAAATCCCTGAGCGCCCTCTAAATAACTGGCGGTAGAAATAACACATGAAAATCCCTGATTTATTCTGCATCTTAAGTAGCTTATGGCATCTAAACGAATACCCCCCACCTCATGTATAAAATGTCCAGCATCTTTCGCGATAGCGCGTACAGCCTTGGCATTGCTAAATTCTGGGCGAAACATGCGAATACCTAATTCAGTCATTTCTTTCGAGGCTGTTCTCTTATTGGGATATTTGTGTGGGTTATTTGTAACATCTAATTTCCACTCTTGCGCAATCCTGATAAACTCATCACGATTTAGAACCGCTTTTTCAGTAATTAAATTCCAAAGTGGGTATCCTTCGTTTGTCAAAGTACCGTCTAAATCAAAAATTTCAATTCGCATATTTCATTCCTCATTTTTAATATCTAAATCCAGCGAAAATACCACACTTTTTATGGGCTGAAAAAATTGGACATATGCAATAACTCAGAGGATGTTTATAAATTTTGCCCATCTCTGAATAGACTGTAGATATCCACTAGGCATTTTCAAATTATTAACTTCATGAATAGAAAACTGCTCTAATTTTTTATGTTCATTACTATGAATTAAATTAATTTTTTTATCTGTGATAATGCAACCATATGTCACAATCAATACGTGTCGCTCATCATCAATATGATAAATCCATGAATCAATAATTTGTTCTGTTGTAATATTTAAATTTGTTTCTTCTTTAATTTCTCTGATCAAACATTTTTCTGGTTGCTCATTCAGTTCTAGTTTTCCACCCGGCAATTCAAATTCGTCGCGTTCATTGAGCAGTAATGGAATTTTTCCATTATCCAGAAAAAACACTCCTTTCACAGAAACAGGAAAGCGATAAGCATTATTGTCGGAGCCAAGTGGCAGTTTGCAGTGATTATTCATGTGTTGACCACGCGTGTAAGTTATCTATGCTCGCATTTGTCTGATGATGTACGCAGCGCAGCCCTAATCTTTCTGGGGATTTTAAATTTACTTCTAAATCGTCGATATAAACGCAAAGCTCTGGATTTAATTTAGCATCGTTCAGAACATGCTGATAAATCGCATCATCTGGTTTTCTCAAACCCACCTCAAACGAATAGTAAACTTTTTCAAACATAGAATGAAAATTAATGTCGTGTACTTTATTAAAACGCGTTTCAATTTCTCTTGCGTGAATAGGATTTGTATTAGAAAGTACAAATAAACGAAACCCATTTTCTCGAAGTGTTTTTAACACTGTTATGGTTTCAGCAGGAACTCCACATAAATTAGTACACCAAGCCTGAATTACTGTTTCTGATGAAATACCTGGACTACACACTGTTTTAAGATGATCAACAAACTGACTCTCTTGTATTTTCCCTGTTTCAAAGTCGGAACAAATATCGGATTGACCATACAGACTAAAAAACTGACTTGGGTCGCTCATTCCAAGCGCGCGAAATTCTTGCGCCACTTGTTTCGGGTTAATTCTTTCTATTACACCACCTAAATCAAAAATAATCGCATTACGCATCGCAAATTCCAATGGTTTCAGACAGCATGATGTGATGTCTTATTAATTTTCTATTTCCCATAAATCCAGAACGTCCATGCAACATTCTTTTATTAACGCCATTCTCAACTTTTAAATTAATTTGAACGACACGACTTAATCCTGTACGTTTGGTTTCGCTAGAAATCAAAACTGCAAGGAGAAGGCCGTG
>Ga0155552_102_pt1 | contig 98257 bp, 100 predicted proteins | sample RifCSPhighO2_12_FD_107209 | JGI IMG/M metagenome (GOLD analysis project Ga0155552, IMG submission 107209) | Gammaproteobacteria bacterium RIFCSPHIGHO2_12_FULL_36_30 | reverse complement strand
TTCTGTTGTTATGTAATGTTGTGTTCGGAGACGCCGTGAATACATCCCTGTAGGCTCGTCTTCGCCATCCATAGGCTTAGACGCTCCTCACCCAACATTACATAACAACAGAACGCTCGCTAGTTCAGATGATTCTTTAAAGAATGCGAAACGCTTTTTTAAAATTAGACGGGATTATAAACTTATGTCAGCAAAAAACCACAAAGTTGTATTAATTACAGGAGCAGCACGTCGAATTGGTGCTTGTATTGCAGAAGTTTTTCATGCAAATAATTACAATGTGATTGTACATTATCGTCATTCAAAATTAGATGCACAGACTTTAGTTACGAAATTAAATCAACGTCGCGAAAATTCTGCAATTGCAATTTATGCAGATTTAGATGATGCATCACATTATGAAAAATTAATTCGAGAGTCTGTGAATCAATGGAAACGCTTAGACGTATTAATTAATAATGCATCTACTTTTACGCCAACACCGATCGGAAAAATAACGCAAGAAAAATGGGATTATTTATTTAACAGTAATTTAAAAGCACCATTTTTTTTATCGCAAGCGGCTGCGCCATTTTTATCTGAAAATAAAGGTAATATAATTAATATCGTTGATGTTCATGCAATCACGCCAATGCAAAATTATTCTATTTATAGCTGTGCAAAAGCAGGATTATTTATGTTAACAAAATCATTAGCGTTGGAATTAGCACCAGCAATTCGCGTAAATGCAATTGCACCTGGCAATGTGATTTGGCCTGAAAATGAAAATGTTTATTCTGATGAAAAAAAACAATCAATCATTCAATCAACATTATTAAAAAAACAAGTTGATCCAAAAGATATTGCAGAAACAGCTTTGTTTTTAGCGAATCAAATGTCCATTACAGCTCAAATGATCAATATTGACGCAGGAAAATTTGTTTAATGTGAGGTGACAGTATAAAATAAATACAAAATTTTATCTTGAGGTAATTATGCGGGAACTCACAGCGAAACCGTACCGCCGTGCAGAACTAGTCAAAGACAAAGTCACACCACCCACAATACCGCACCTCGAACCTGGCGAACCGGAACCGCACGCACTTGAGTTTGAAAAACCAAAAGCAAAAGGGAACGGCGAAACCCCTTATTTTTTTAAAGGGTATACAAGAGAAATCAATCCACAGCAAGCATTTGCTAAAATAGAAGCGATCGTCGCTCATTTCTCACGACTAATTTTTTCGCCTAAATTTACGCCTAAAGTAAGAGTCGTCGCTAAAAATTTAGAAGCTTCAAGACCACAAATAATTTCTAAAACCATTCCTGGTTTTAAAGCAGCTTGTGAACTATCTCGTGCTGAATTAGGGAAAATAATCGAAACAGAAAAACGCGGGCTCACACAATTATTGGTAAAGCTTCTGATATTTGAAGATCCAGATCTACACGGCAGTAATTGGGGTGTTGATTGCAATAATAATGTCATCAATTTTGATCATGATCGTTCACTTGGTCATTTATCAAAAAACTTTCTCGCTCAGGAGACAATACTCGGCGCAGAAACTTCTGCTGATTCACTCACGCAATTCCCAAATCTACTGTATGACGCAGATGATTTTTTCGGGACAATGTCAATATATGACATTCTTTATATGCCAACATTCCATGATATAAAACCATACAATCACCCATTTAAATTTAAAACTGTTGAAGCGTCCATGAAAGAAACGTGGGAATTGTTTAGTGGCTTGTCGACTAATCTTGAAGTAACTAAATGGGCATTTTTTTATTTCACGAAATATTTTTTATTGTTCACGCCAGAAATGATAAAAATCGTTATAGAAGCACATTCACTTCCGTCGGATTCGGATGAAGATATTCAGATGTTTTACGATGCATTTATTAATAAGCTAAGCGACATGAAAGCGCGTTTATTTTCAACGCCGGGATATGCGGCATTTCTAAAAGATGAATTTCCGAATTTACTTTCTGAATGTGAAAAAGAAATTGCAGAATATAATCTAGAGTTTTGTGATAAAAATACAGGTGAAATTAAAAGGGAAAAAGAAGAGTTTATTATTAAATGGCAAACTGTGTTAGGTGAAGATAGATTTGAAAAATTAAAAATAGAATGTGAAACAGCTGTTAAAAATGATACACCAGAAAAAATTGAGCAGGATGATATTAATTTAAATATCGCTCGCATACGAAGAGATGCATCTGCAATTAAAACATTATATGAGGCGATACAAAAAGAAACAGAACGACAGGATGGTATTAAAAAATGCGGCGATAGCTTCAAAGGAAGAAATTTGCATGCTGGGGAGAAACATTTTATTCGTGCTCGTTTAGACTCCAACGAAGATCTGAAAAAATTTCATGGTATTTTTTTTAACAAAACCCCTAACGCTACATATGCAGATTTTTTTCTAAGTTTTTCTGATAAAGTTTGCCACGAAAATCTGAAGATGTTTCATGAGTGGGAAGATCAACTCTATAAGTGTATTTTTAAAATAGTAATCTCTCTATTTAAAAAATATACTGGTCAATTAACAACATTACAATTGTTTGCGATGTGGAAAGCATATGAGACTTTACCACCCAGAGCGCAAGCCGGTTTGATTGTTGCTATGATGGACTTTAAGCAATTTGAAAAAATGCCCGCAGCTATTTTTGATTGGGCCACTCATAATTTTGATATGTTGAAAAGGGAGAGGGGGAATGAGAATTTTATACAAACCCCATTATTTCAATTAATAGAATTATGCACGCAGTCACCAGCGACCATGAAACCAGATGTATTTACAGAAAAAAATAGAATAATGTTTATAGATAGTGCGAATTCAATCGCAGAGTTGAAAGAAAAACTATTGAGATTGTTAAAAAATCCACAACACCAAATTACACTGAACGCAAAACAGCTGCGAAATTTTGTCCGTAATCTTTCTCAATTATCAGAGTTGAAAATTGATACTACAAAAATTAATATTGTTCACAATGCTTCTTATCAAGTGATGTTATGTTTTAATGCGGGCGAATTTTCATTAACGAGTAAGACTGTAATGCCAAACTTGCAACAACAAGAAGAAGAAATGTTCTCTTCTCGCCCACACTTATAAATTAACCACCCAACTGCTTCTCACGAATTTCTTGAAATGTTTTACAATCAATACATTTCACTGCGGTTGGACGTGCTTCTAATCGACGAATACCAATTTCAGAACCACAATCTTCACAAAAACCATATTCGCCTGTGTTGAGTAAATCCAATGATTGTTCTATTTTTTTAATTAATTTTCTTTCGCGATCGCGTGTGCGCAATTCTAAATTAAATCCTTCTTCTTGCGATGCACGATCAACTGGATCTGCATAAAATACAGCGTCTTCTTTTAAATGTCCGACAGTTAAATCGACGTCTTGCATTAATTGTTGTTTCCACGCGTCTAAAATTTTTCTGAAATGATCGCGTTGATGATCATTCATATATTCTTCATCAGCTTTTGGCTGATATGGTGTAAATTCCAAAGCACCTAAAAGTGTTGTGGCTTTTTTTCTTGGTATGGATTGCGTGATAACATTGTCATTCATTACATTCAGATTACTGCTGGATTGTCTCATCGTTGATCTCGACACACTGGGTTGAACGGTACTGCGCGTTTTAGTAATGACTTGTGGCGTTTCTCTTACAAAACTTGCAACACTAACGGATTTATCGAGTAGCAGTTGCGGCGTGCTTTTCGCTTTAATGACAATATTTTTTACTACCGCTTGTTTCAGCACTTTTTTTGCTACGGGTTTTGCTACTTTTTTTACGGGTTTTTTAACCGCTTTTTTCACAACTTTTTTCACAACTTTTTTTGCGACTTTTTTAATTACTTTTTTTGCCTTATTTTTTGCAACAGGCTTGCTTTTTTTAGCCATCTTTTTTGCCGCTTTTTTTGGGGCTGATTTTTTGGCTGACAACTTTTTCTTTTTCACCACCATGGCTCGCTCCTCATTAAACTTGAAAGCTTCTTTATCCAGAACTGGACATTCTATCTTATTTTTCGAAATGATCAACAACAGTATCAAAAACACGTGTTGCTGAACCGGATAATTGAATCGGCGCATCTTGTGATGACCATGAAACACGCACATCGCCACCTGATTGTGTGACAGTAACCGCAGTATCTAAATATTCATGACGACATCCAACCGCAACTGCAGCGCAAGCGCCACTGCCACAAGCTAGCGTTATTCCAACGCCACGTTCATAAACACACAATTCAATATGATTACGCGAAACTATTTTTACAAATCCGACATTCACACCTTCTGGAAATGCAACGTGATGATTTAATCCTTGTCCAATTTCAATAACATCTGCTTGTGATAAATTATCGCGTTGCAAAACACAATGCGGATTGCCAACACTGACAACATCAAATTCAATCGCATGATTTTTTAATTGTAAATGATATGGGGATTTTTTTTCGGTTGCCTTAAAAGGCAAACTACTTGGATTAAAATTTGGAATGGCAATATCTACTTGCACTTCATCATTATTAATTAAATTAACGCGCATTATATCGCGCGACGTTTCTAAATAAATTATTTTTTTATCACTTAATTTTTCTTGCGAAATAAATAATCCAACACAACGCGCACCATTTCCACATTGAAATACTTCATTACCATCTGCATTAAAAATGCGATAACCAAAATCTGCTTTTTTATTTTGCGGTGTTGTAATCATTAATGCTTGATCACATCCAACGCCGCGATGACGATCGGATAATTCTTGAATCCATTTTTTTGCTGGATTAATTTTTTGACGCACTGCATCGAGCACAACAAAATCATTGCCTAATGCGTGCATTTTAGTAATGCGAATACTCATTGTGATTTGCTCTGCGTAGTTGTATTTTTTGAATTTGGTAAATATAACGAACCGTATTGTCCGCAGCTGGATAATATTAATGCGCTTAAAATAATGATAATGATTTTCAAGATCGATGCACTCCCGCCATCCGTATGATATTCTATTTCAAAAACTATACCACATAAAATAAGTGAAAATGATATGACACAACATAATTTAATGCTGGACACGCATATTGTAAATCCAACTAAAGATCCGGTTGGTACAGTTATTTGGATGCATGGATTAGGCGCAGATTGTCATGATTTTGATTCTTTAATTCCAGATCTAACGAACAATCATCAATTGCCTTTACGTTTTATTTTTCCAAATGCGCCAGTGCGTCCCGTAACAATTAATTATCAAATGCCAACACGCGCGTGGTATGACGTATATAGTTTAACTGATTTAGATAAGGAAGATCAGGCTGGTATTATTACTGCCGCAACTGCAATTTCAAAACTGATTTTGGATGAAATTGAAAAAGGCATTCCTGCGAATCGCATTTTAATTGCAGGATTTTCACAAGGTGGTGCAATTGCATTATTTACTGGTGTTCGTCACACGCAACCACTCGCCGGCATTTTAGTTTTATCTTCTTATCTACCATTAATGAATGAACATACAAGCAACGTACATCCAGCGAATATACAAACACCCATTTTTATTGCGCACGGCACACATGATACAACTTTACCTTGTTTTGCAGGAAAAATGGCGTATGACGTTGTGCGTCAAACACATGCGAATGCACAATGGCGAGAATATCCGATGGGTCATGAAATTACGCCAGCGGTGACGCGCGACGTGCATGAATTTTTTATAAAAATTTTTGGATAAGTAATAAATCCTGTGGTGTTCCAACATTATGCCACACACCAGAATAATATTCGCCCGTTACAACACCTTGCGCAATAAATTTTTTTAATACAGAAAATAAACGAAAAATGCCTGGTTTTTCAGCGTGAAATATCGCAGGATTTAATATTCCAATATTAGCATAAGTTAATTTATTTGATAAATTATCATGCACAATTCCATTTTCATCCAAATTGTAATCACCTTGCAAATTATAATTTGGATTATCAACAAATACTAAATGCGCACTGTTTGTCTTTTTCTGCAATAATTTTTCTAATGGATAATCAGTCCACACATCGGCACTTAATATTAAAAAAGGCTCATCGCCTAACAATGGCAACGCTTGAAAAATTCCGCCGCCAGTTTCTAATAATGTTTCTTCGATAGAATAATAAATTTTTAAATTATATTTGGAACCATCGCCACAATGCTGAATAATTTTTTCACGTAAATGATGCACATTAATAACTACTTCAGAAATTCCTGCTTTTTGTAATTGCGATAATGCGTGATCAATTAACGTGGTGTTGCCAATTTGTAATAATGGTTTTGGCGTGGTTAATGTTAATGGGCACATTCGTTTGCCGAGACCTGCAGCAAGAATCATTGCTTTCATATGAATAGTGTTATCCGTTATCCGTTATCCGTTATCCGGATAAAATATTTTTTAATGGTAAAAGTTCTGGGTATCGATTACAAACGGTAACAACATAATTTAATACCCGTGGAATTTCTTTTAAATAACCTTGTTTGTGATCACGAAAATGTAAGCGCGAAAAAATTCCTAAACATTTTAAATGTCGTTGCAAACCTGCAAAATCAAACCATCGCATGAAAGTTGAAAAATCCACAGCAGAAATTTTATTACCAGCAATTAATTTTTCATAAAAATACAAAGCCCATTTTTCAACCTGATCAGCTTGCCACGCAATATAACAATCTTTTAATAGCGAAACTAAATCATACGTAATCGTTCCCCACACCGCATCTTGAAAATCTAAAATTCCTAATCGATTATCATTGCATACCATAATATTTCGCGAATGATAATCACGATGCACAAATACTTTAGGTTGTTCTAAAAAAGAATCGAGAACTGATTGATAAATATTTTTTAATTTTTTTTCATCGTCATGAGATAAATTTTTGCCGAGATTTTTTTTAATATACCATGTGTCTAAAATTTCAAATTCGCGCCAATATAATGTGTCATCAAAATGCGGCAAATTATAGTGTGCAATTTCTTGACGTTGCTGAATTCGCAATAAATCATCCATTGCCGTGCGATATAAAGTATCTGCGGAATGAGAATTTAATAATGGTAACAATTGTCGATCGCCAAAATCAGTTAACAATAAAAATCCGCTTCTTAAATCCGATGCGAAAATTTTTGGAAATTGAACAGTGGCATTTTCAAATGCGCGTGCGACTGCAATAAATGCATCGCAATTTTCTTTTTCAGGCGGCGCATCCATCACAACATAAGTTTGACAATCTACTGTTGCGCGAAAATAACGACGAAAGCTTGCGTCGCCTGCCAATGGCGCAATTGAACAAGATTTCTCTGGAAAAATATCAGATAACCATTTTTCCATTAATAAAATACGATCATCCACGACAGAATGTGCATCAATCATCAGCGCTTCACTCGCATATTGGAGAACAACGGGTATAATACAGGAATTTTTAAAATAATTAAGTTTGTCGTTATAAATGTGAAAAAATTAATACGCTTTATTGCGTTTCTTTTATTGGTAATATCACAAAATAGTGCAGTCGCATCATCAGACAGCATTGCAAATGCGCTCGGTTGGAAAACAACACACACACCTAAAGAAGGTTGTGCATTATGCAATGGATATTATTCAGAACCAAAAGCAATTAGAAGCGTGCCGAATCCACCAAATTATAAAACCGTTGCGATTACTGTTACAGCAAAAGGTCCTGTTATTTTTCGCGCGGACGGCGCATCAGTTTTGCAAGATGATGTGCAAGTAAAACAACCAGGTCGATTAGCACATGCTGATAAGGCAATTGTTTATCACAATCGAAAAACAGGAAAAATAACGGATATTAAATTGATCGGTCATGTGCGTATACAAGAAAATGGAAAATTATTAATTGGAAATAAAGCGGATTATAATATTGCAAAAGATACCATCACAGTAAATCATGCCATTTATCACATCACCGGTACGCACACATTGGTAACCATTACCACACCATTTGATGCATGGGGCACAGCAAAAAAAATTCACCGCGATGCAAAAGATGTGTTGACATTAACGGATGGAAAATATTCTACTTGCGCACCAAAAGATCCGGCGTGGGTTGTTTCCGGAAGCTCGATGGTTTTGGATCCCAATACTGAAACAGGATATGCGCATAATGTTGTTATTCGTTTTAAACATGTCCCGATTTTTTACACGCCATATTATTCTTTTCCGTTAAATGCAGCACGAAAATCAGGTTTATTAGCGCCGTCAGAAGGTTATGAAAGCGGAACAGGACAACAAGGATTTTATTTTTCACAACCTTGGTATTGGAATATTGCACCCAATTATGATTTTTTATTTGCACCCATGTGGTTATCTGAACGCGGTACGCAACTGAATGGTCAATTTCGATATTTAACAAAACAATCGGATGGTTTTTTATATGCAAGTTTTTTACCGGATGATCGTGAATTTGCTTCGTTTAGAACAAATACACTCAACACCGTTTCCAATAATTCATCGCCAGCAGCAGCACCTTATATTTCACAATTAGCAGATGACAGCGATAATCGATATTTTATTAATTTTGAAAATAATGTAACATTTAATTCGTTGTGGACTGGAAAATTTTATGCGCGATACATTAGCGATTCTTATTACGCAGAAAATTTTCAATCAGATTACTTAACCACGACTACAAATCAAATACCAAGTTTTGCAGAATTAGATTATGCGGGAACGCATTGGCAAGATACTTTTTTAATTCAATCGTATCAAACTTTGCATCCGTTAAGTCAATTTACAACTACATCGCCTGTGGAAAATCAATATACGCGATTACCAGAATGGGATTTTAATGCGGCTTATCCGCAATTTGCAGATCATTTTGATTTTAATTTAATGGGGCAAGCAGTTAATTTTGATTATAACAGTGCATTTTCACCATCAACAATTCAAATGCCAATCGGCGAACGACTTGATTTGCAACCGAGTATTAGTCGACCATTTACGTGGTCTGCTTTTTATATCACGCCACAATTAACAGCAGATAGTACAAGTTATTTCTCACAATTACCTGGCGCAGGCCCAAACTTATCTCGCCCTAATTTTGATATGAATCGCACATTACCAATTTTCGATATTGATTCTGGTATGTATTTTAATCGCTTTGTAAATATTGGCGGAAGAAATTATATTCAAACATTAGAGCCCAGAATTTTTTATCTGTATACGCCATATTTAAATCAAGACAATTATCCAAATTTTGATACACAATCATTGCCATTTTCAATTATCAATTTATATTCGCTAAATGAATTTACTGGTTTTGATCGCATACAAAATGCCAATCAAATGAGTTTTGGTTTAACCAGCAATTTGATACGAGCAACAAATGCAACTGATGTATTAAATGCGCAAGTTGGATTTATTGATTATTTCACTACGCCGAGTGTTTGTTTGGTACAAGGATGTCAAATTGTTCCACAATCTATTTCTCCGATTACGGGTGCATTAACATGGAATCCAAATGCATTGTGGTCTATCACCTCACAAGCAGCGTGGGACAGTTCGCCTGAACAATTAAATAATGTGCAACTCGGTGCACAATATCATTTTTTACAACATCATATTATTTTATTGAATTATCAATTCACGCATAGCAATCTTGATACGCCATTTAGTGCAACAGGACTTAGTCCAAATGATTCATTATTAACGGCGGGATTGGTTTGGCCAATCGCGCTGCGTTGGCATTTTTTCGGATTCACTTATTACAATCTCACTCAGCATCATCCGCAGAATCAATTTCTCGGATTATCTTACAACACATGTTGTTGGGCGCTGCGTTTTATTTTTTCTAATGATTACAATGGCAACACAACAATTAATAACAGTGCTGCATTTCAAAGCACGTACACTAATACATACTATCTTCAATTTTTATTAAAAGGTTTGGGCAGTGTTGGTAATCACAATGCGGAAAATATGTTGATGAATTCTTTGCCGGGATATCAGGATAGTTTCTCGAATAGTGGGCATTATGGTTATAGTCAGACGGTGTAGAAATGATATAGAATGGCGACAATTTCATTACCATTACAAAGAGTGAATTATGACAAAACGTACAAACAAATTTTACAGCATCATTTTCAGTATTTTTTTCGTGATTTTTACATCATGTGCTTTTGCAAATCAAAATCTTAATTCAGTTGCTGCGGTGGTTAACAAACAAATTATTATGCAAAGTGAATTAGATGCGGCGATGGCAAGCGCAAAGCAACAACTTGCTGCGAGCGCGAATCCCAATGCACTGAGCAACACTCAATTGCGCAAAATGGTACTGCAACAATTGATCGATGAAAAATTACAAATGCAATTAGCGAAACAAGCGAATATTTCGGTGAGTGATGCAGAAGTTTCACAAACGATTGCGCGTATTGCAAAAGGAAATGGATTAACGGTTGCGCAATTGCAGGCTAAAATTCAAGAACAAGGCATGTCATATTCTGCTTATCGTAAGATGATTCACAAACAATTATTAATTCATCATGTGCAACAAGGTGCGGTTGCAAGTAAAATTGGTCCGATCACACCAAGTGATTTACAAAAAGCAAAAGCAATGTATCAATCACAAATGGGCGCACAACAACAATTTCATGTTATTGATATTGTTTCCACTTCAAAACAAAACGCAGAAAAAATAATGGTGGAATTAAAAAATGGCTCGAAATTAAATACGGTTGCGCCAAATAAAACGAGTGATTTAGGTTGGCAAACTGCAAATACATTACCTGCGATATTTTTACAACAATTAAAGACAATGCAGCCGAATGATATCGCGGGACCAATTCAAGCGCCGAATGGTTTTCATGTGATTATATTAAAAAATATGCGCGGACAATCAACGCATATTCCAAAAATGCAATTACAAAATATGGCATATCAAATGCAATTTCAAAAAGCGGTGAAAAAATGGTTGGCGCATTTGAGAAAGACGGCTTATATTGAAATTATGAATCAATGAAAAACCCGATCGCGTTAACTTTAGGCGAACCTGCGGGAATTGGTCCTGATATTATTTTAAAATTATGGCAAGAAAAACCTGATTTATTTTTATCTGAAAAAATAATTATTGTTGGTAATAAAAAATTATTGCGAGATCGTGCTGCATTGTTAAATATTTCGTGCGATCTGGATTTATTAAATATTGTTGATATTCCATTATCCGAAAAAGTTATTCCCGGACAATTAAATAAAAAAAATGCGGCGTTTATTATTGAAATGCTAACGTATGTTGCGAAAAATGCGGTGGAAAAAAAATTTTCTGCGATTGTGACGGCGCCGATTCATAAAGGAATTTTAAATGATGCGGGATTTGATATTAAAGGTCATACCGATTTTTTTTCGCGTTATACAAAATCAAAAACAGTGATGATGTTAATGACCGATAAATTAAAAGTCGCGTTATTAACTGATCATGTTGCGTTGCGAAATGTTTCTGATTTAATTACTGAAAATAATTTATCAGATTGTTTAGATATTATTATTGATAATTTTAAAAATAAATTAAAAATAAATGATCCACGCATTTTAATTTGCGGATTAAATCCGCATGCGGGTGAAAATGGATATTTGGGATTGGAAGAAAAAGAAATTATTATTCCAGTTGTGAAAAAATACCGAGAAAAAGGCTTTAAAATAATGGGGCCAATTGGCGCTGATGTTGCTTTTACCAAAAATTATTCAGAAAAAACGGATGTTGTTTTGGCGATGTATCACGATCAAGGATTGCCCGTGGTAAAATATTCTGGTTTTGATGATGCGATTAATGTGACGTTGGGTTTACCATTTGTGCGAACATCAGTGGATCACGGAACAGCACTTGATATTGCTGGGACGGGAAAAGCGAACACCATGAGTTTATACCACGCTATCAAATTCGCAAAACAGATAACAGATAACGGATAACGGATAACGTACCATGTCACATCAACCACGAAAAAGATTTGGACAACACTTTTTAATTGATCCCACTGTATTAACAGAAATCATACGCTGTTTAAATTTACAAAAAACAGATCGCGTAATTGAGATTGGTCCGGGACAAGGCGCATTAACAGAATTTTTATTATCACAAGTAGATCATTTGGATGTAATCGAATTAGATCGAGATTTAGTGGAATTTTTAAAGCAACATTATGATGAAAATAAAATAACAATTCATGCAGCGGATGCGCTTGATTTTTCTTACTCGTCATTATCAAACAATAAATTTGATTTACGTATCGTTGGAAATTTGCCTTACAATATTTCAACGCCATTATTATTTAAATTATTTGATGAAATAAATTTTATTTGTGATATGCATTTTATGCTGCAAAAAGAAGTGGTTTTGAGGTTAACGGCGGAAGTTGGCACAACAGATTATGGAAGATTAAGCGTGATGTCACAATATTTTTGCGATAACCATGATTTATTTTCTGTGGCGCCCGATGCATTTGATCCACCACCAAAAGTAGAATCTGCGGTCGTGCGTTTGGTGCCGAAAAAAAATCAGCAAACATTATCGCCGAAGCAATTTAAACAATTTTCGGATGTGGTGAAAGAAGCATTTAATTATCGGCGTAAAAAATTGGGGAATGCTTTGCAGCGTTTGATTGATGCGAAAACGCTGGCGACACTGAATATTGATCCCAATTTACGCCCGCAGGATATTTCTGTTGATGAATTTATTCGCATATCTCAAGCAATTTCGATAGAATAAACTTCGCTTACTGAAAGTTTATTTAATGAGGGATGTATGGCAAATAAACTCTATAAAAATATTTTACTGGCAACAGACTTATCTGAACATAGCGACAAGATTGCAAAACGTGCTGCTGCAATTGCAAAATCATTGGGCGCAAAATTAAATATTGTGCATGTAGCAGCGCACACACCAATTGCTTATGCTGGTGAATTTTCAATTCCAGTTGATGCTGAATTTGAATGCGCGCTGGAAAAACAAGCGAAAGCGCGATTAGCAAAATTGGGAAAAAAATATAATATTGCTGCGAAATCACAATATTTAGCGCAAGGTTCAGTAAAAATGGCTGTAACTGATTTGGCGAAAAAAATAAAAGCGGATTTAATTGTGGTTGGAACGCATGGACATGAAGGATTTGATTTGTTGTTGGGTTCGCAGGCAAATGCTATTTTACATGCTGCGAAGTGCGATGTGTGGGTGATTCGTATTTAATCAAACAGGAATTTTACATGGACAATTCGACTTTAGAAAATAAATTAGTTCAATCATTGCTTGCCGAACAAAAATCAACACGTCGCTGGAAAAATGCGCGTTTTTTTACATGGGTTATTTTATTTATTATTTTTTTATTTGGTCTGATCGCACCTAATTTTTCAGATGAATCGATGATGAGCAATGGAAAAAAAGATGATTCTTATGTTGCATTGGTTCGCATGAATGGCGTTATTGCTGCTGGTGATAATTTTTCTGCACGTAAAATTATTCCTTTATTAAATGAGGCATTTAAAGATAAAAATGCAAAAGGTGTTGTGTTAATTATCAATTCGCCTGGCGGCAGTCCTGTTCAAGCATCATTAATTCACGACAAAATTATACAATTAAAAGAAAAATATCATAAAGAAGTTATTGTGGTTGGTGAAGATACTTTAGCATCAGGTGCATATTTAGTTGCAACAGCTGCAGATAAAATTTTTGTAAATCAAGATACAGTCACAGGATCAATTGGTGTCATCATGGAAGGTTTTGGTTTTGAAAATGCAATGAGTAAATTAGGCATTACGCGTCGCGTATTTACAGCTGGCGCTAACAAAGATCGTCTTGATCCATTTGTTGCAATGAAACCTGAAGATAAAGTAAAAATTGATAAAATATTAAATGCAGTGCATCAAAGTTTTATTGATGATGTGCAACAAGGTCGCGCGGGAAAATTAAAAGGCGATCCAACAGAATTATTTTCAGGTGATTTTTGGACTGGAACGCAAGCGGTGAAATTAGGTTTGGCAGATGCAACTGCAACACCGTGGGTTGCGATGCAAGAAACATTTGGCACAACACATTATCGCGATTACAGTCCGCAACCTTCTTTCCTTGAAGAAATTGCACGCGGTGTTTCGATGAAGGCGCCGTTGGGATTACTCGAATCGCATGTTAAATTGCGTGAGATGATGCAGTAAAATTTGGTGCGGTATTTGTTTTTCCAGATGCCGCGCTTTGTTTTTTTGGTAAATGTCTACCAACATATTCTTGCATAAATTGAACCGAATTTCCTTTTGGAATTGTATCGTCCCATTCCTTAGAATCTACTGTTGGAATTTTCCCACCATTTGCAGCAGGCTGATCACACAAATCTACATCTGATTTCGACGAACGCTTCGGAAATTCACAGCGTTTTACCAATTCATCGGTAGAATTATCATCTGGCTTTTCTACCAAAGAAAATTGATTTAATAATTTTTCAAAATTATTCCAGCTTGTTTCGCTTTCAATCCACGCACATTGATTTGTTTTTTTATCATAATATTTTTCTAGCATTCCTTTAAGATGATGAGATAATTTTTCAGCGTCCGTTACAAAGGCTTCGTCTTTCAATGCGCCAATCATCATATCAATTACACCTTTTGGAATGCCGTGTAACAATTGTTTTATTTCAGAAAACAGTTGGCTTTGTTTACCTAAAAAACGAGCGCCGTTTTCAATGCCGACAGCGATCGTTAACGGTTTCAGTAATGCCAACAATAATGTGTAAGGTGCCGCTACACTTAACATCGTGCTCGCAACACCAACAACACCTTTCACTGTTTCAGCATTTGCCTGATATAATTCCATCGCCCTTACAAATTGTAAGATACGCGGACGCAATCGTAATAATTGCTCGAGACTATACACAATATTTTCAGAAATTCGCGGCCAATATGCTGACATGATTGGATCCTGCATTAAGTTATGAAAATCTTTTTGAATAATGGGCGTAATATAACTGATGAAATATTTTATATATTTTAATTTAGCAATAGATTGAATATGTTTATGCTGCAAAATAGCAGTTCCGCTATTACGAATCATTACCCAAGTTTTTTCTTTTTTTCTTTTTGCAATTTCATTTACATAATTCTTTACGCTCGGAATAATAAAATCCATTGCGCTCGATAATGTTTGACGTGTGATAGTAAGTGGATCATACCAACGACTTTTTGTTTCAGACACTGGTTCTGGCATATTAATGTGGCGCAAGAATTCCACTAAATACAGCGATAAAATAGCACTAACGATGGGTTCCATTTGCTCGCGATGCACGCCAGGAATATATTCAAATTGTTTTGCAACTGAAAAACTTGCCGCATAATGTAAAAATCCCACGGTGAAAAAAAACGGATAATATTCGAGATAATAAATTTCTCGATGATAACCACATACTTTTCTTTCTGCTAACACATAACTTGCTGCTACTTGCGCTGTGAGCAACATGCGTGACAATGTTGCAGTAACAAATCCAATATAAGGAATTAACTTTAATGCTGATATCGCCATTAATTGCGCCAAAAATAACATGACATCATAAAGATTTCTTTTAAAATATCGCGCTGATGTGCAATGATTTGTTTTGCAAGTTGAAAATTCGGATTTTGTTTCTGCTGTGTTTGTCAGTGATAAAACTAATGTGTGTACGTCAAAACGCGTTTGTTGACGCAACAAAAAAAATGAACTAATGGTATTTACAAAAAATATTCCCATTTGCGCAGCGTAAGAATTATTTTCATCTTGTGTTGTGTTGTGATTAGTTTGTCCTGTTAAATACGCGGTTAAAGAATAAATAAAAAGCATGGGGATAATATCGAGAGATAAAAAGAACGTGTTGCGCAGCAACGGAATATGTTGTTTTAAAAAATCATCCAGTGAATTAAAATGTTTTCGCATCAAAAACTCCTTTTCATAATTTTATTATATGCTTGTTTTTCTTCGAAGAAATAGAATATGTACATTTAATGTTTTCTTAAGGATTCATATTTTTCTCACACTCCCGCCCCCACTCCCACTATACTGTCATCATGAGCACATATTTAATCGGTGACGTGCAAGGTTGTTTTGATTCTTTGCAAGCGCTGCTAAAAAAAATTAATTTTAATCCAGAAAAAGATCGCTTGGGATTTGTCGGCGATCTTGTTAATCGCGGACCAAAATCATTAGAAGTATTACAATTTATTTCGCAATTAAAAAATCCACTGGTTGTGCTTGGCAATCATGATTTACATTTTATGGCGCTTTATTCTTTGCGCGATCATCATTTATTTAAAACTATTCCGCATACTTTAAATGAAATATTAGATGCGCCGGATTGTAAAAATTTAATTAATTTTTTATTACAACAACCGCTCATGATTGTTGAAAATAATATTGTGATGGTGCATGCAGGAATTCCGCCGCAATGGTCAATTGAAGAAGCGTTACAACATGCGCGTGATGTTGAAAAAATAATGCGAACAAATCCAATTTTATTTTTTGAAAATATTTATGGAAATGATCCGGCGATTTGGCGTGATGATTTAACAGAATGGGATCGTTCGCGATATATTTTGAATGCATTTACGCGTATGCGGTTTTGTTCGCAAACGGGCGAATTGGATTTGGACAATAAAACGGATCAAGCGGCGGATGAAAAATGGCGTCCGTGGTTTGAATGGATTCAGCCGACGATGCCGATTTATTTTGGACATTGGGCATCGCTGAATGGTTGCAGCACAAATCCTATGATTTTTGCATTAGATACGGGTTGCGCGTGGGGTCAAACTTTAACGGCAATTCGCCTTGAAGATCATCAGTTATTTTCAATAAAAGCGCTAGAAAATGAAGCTTAATCATTAAATAAATCCTAACTATTTGATTTATATAGAACATAATGTCATGCTAGATTGGATAATGCCTCAACTGGACACTATACTTTTAATTGAACAGGATAGTGCTAAAGGGTACATGGAATTGAGTGCCAAAAAACGATGTGTTGTTATGGATGACTAAACTAACTTTAAGAGGGTATGAAAATGAATATGACGCGAAAAAAAGCATCCGGCTTTTTTATAGTGGAAATTTTAATTGTGTTGGTTATTGTGGGTATTTTGGTGGCTGCGTTGTTGCCAAATTTGCAAACCTACACTCAAAGAGCAAAATTCGTGGATGTTCTCAATGCTGTTGGCGCTATAAAACCAGCAGTTGAGCTTTGCATCCTGAATCAGGGTGGTGTTGCAACAAACTGTACTACTGCTGCAGGTAATGGTATACCAGCCAGTGTGGCTCAAGGCAATTCGACGAGCACAGTAGTGACCAGCACTAGCGCAACAACAGTTGTAATCACCGGTACAGCAATAACTGGCGGTGGGTTTGCTGGTGAAACTTATATCCTCACCGGAGTGGTAACAGGTGCTGTACCAAACCAATACATAGTATGGACTGCAAGTGGCAGTTGCGGAGCTGCAGGTCTCTGCTAAAAAAGCTTTACGGATGTATACAAAGAGCCTCTTTTCGAGGCTCTTTTTTTATCTCGAATTTATTTCACATCAATTAAATTTCAAAAAACACGGTATTGAAATAATTATTAAACATGCTATTTTGTAGCATATTTTATTACGATGAAATAAAATTATAGGTGAGGGATTATGACATCCGCTGCAAAAAAATATTTTGATGTGTTATCGTATGTCAAGACATCAAAAGCATTAGGCGTGAAAGAAGATCTTGCGGAATATCAAGCAAGACAACTTGCAGAAATAATTGATATTGCTTCTGCAAACACACAAGAAGAGTTTACTGTGCGTGAATTGGCGACGAAGACAGATATTCATGAACTGCGGGCAGCAACAAAAACAGATATTCAAGCAGTAAAAACAGATATTCATGAACTGCGGGCAGCGACACAAGCGGATATTCATGAACTGAGATCGGAATTGAAAGCTGATATTTATGAATTGGGAACAACACTTAGAACAGAATTCAAAGCAGATATTTATGAACTCAGAACAGAATTAAAAACAGATATTCGTGAACTCAGAACAGACGTCAATGGATTAAAAGATACCACCAAAGATTTAGTGGATAGAATAGGAAATTTGCGCTACGACACCATAAAGTTCGTTGTATGGACAGGCGTCAGTATCGTTGTATTCATAGGTACTATGATGGCCAAAGGTTTTCACTGGCTCTAAAACCACCATTCGCATTTTCATGTACGTTCGGTATATACTAAAATCTAACTGATTGATAGTTTAGGTGAATAGGTATGCCTTTTACACCGCCCGTACTGCCTCCATTCGCACAGCATTTAGTTGCCGCAGGATTGCTTGTTGAAGCACAAGCACGCGAGCTGTGTGATCAGGCACGCGCTGAAGAAATGGCGTTATCAACTTATCTTGAAAGCAAAAAATGGATTTCAGCATCAATGTTAGCTGAAGCCATGTCTCAATTTTTAGGTTTGCCGCTTTACAATATTGATGTTCATCAAACCGAAAAAATGCCTGCTGAATTTATGACATTGGATATTGTGCAAAAAGGATTAGCAATTCCATTATTGCGAAAACAAAATATATTAATTCTCGGTGTTGCAGATCCTGAACTCATGAATCTCAGTGAAATTGCATTTGCAACAGGAATGCAAATTCAATTTATTATTGTCGAAGGAAATAAATTACGTTCACTTGTTAGTGATATGCGCGAAGCACAAATGGTTGCAGGATTAGAAAATATTGGTGAAAGCACACTCGCTAATTTAGATGTAACCGCTTATGCAGAAGAACCAACTGAAACTGTTTTTAGTGAAGGTGTTGACGATAAACCAATTGTGACGTACGTAAATCAATTATTAATGGAAGCAATTAAAGTACGCGCATCCGATATTCATTTTGAACCATTTGATAAATACATGCGTGTTCGTTTTCGTATTGATGGTTTATTACATGAAACTTCACGTTCGCCAACACAAACAGCAGGATCATTAGTTGCGCGATTAAAAGTAATGGCGAATCTCGACATTGCAGAACATCGATTACCACAAGACGGTCGATTTAAAATTACATTAGCAAAAAATAAATTAATTGATTTTCGTATTAGCACTTGTCCTACAATTTACGGTGAAAAAGTAGTGTTGCGGATTTTAGATCCTGAAAGTACGCCGCTGGATATTGCATCACTTGGCATGGATGAACAACAAACTGAAGTTTATTTAAAAGCGGTAAAAGAACCGCAAGGAATTATTTTAGTAACAGGTCCAACCGGTAGCGGTAAAACAGTAACATTGTATACTGCAATGAAATTATTAAATTCAATCCAAAAAAATATTTGCACGGTAGAAGATCCAATTGAAATTTATATGCCGGGAATTAATCAAGTGCATATGAATACCAAAACAGGATTAACATTTGCAAAAGCAATGCGCGCATTTTTGCGGCAAGATCCCGATATTATTATGGTCGGTGAAATTCGAGATTTAGAAACTGCAGATATTGCAACAAAAGCAGCGCAAACAGGTCACTTAGTGTTATCGACTATTCACACAAATAATGCTGCGATGACAATTATCCGATTAGCCAATATTGGATTACAAACTTATAATATTGCCAGCACACTCACATTAATTGTTGCGCAACGTTTAGTGCGAAAACTCTGCAAACACTGTAAAAAAGTAGAAAAAGTATCACCTGAAATTTTAAAGCAAAGTGGTTTTGCTGAAGCGGATTTAAAATGCACGATTTATGGACCAGGACAATGTTCTAAATGCACGCACGGTTATAAAGGTCGTGCCGGTGTTTTTGAAGTCATGCCAATTACTGTTCCCATGCGTGAATTAATTATGAAAAATGGGGATGCACTGCAAATTGAAACGCTCGCACGACAAGAAGGTGTGATTGGTTTACGTGAATCAACCATTAATAAAATTAAAGCTGGTGTAACAAGTCTTGAAGAATTAAACCGCGTTATTGCATCAACAGGATAAAAAAATGAAAAAATTTACTTTAGGAAAATATAACGGCTACGTTTGGAAAGGCGTCAATAAATGGGGGAAAAAAGGAAAAGGAATTATTGTTGCTGACAGCATGGAAAATGCTGAAAATGAAGCACATAAATTAGGTATCACGATTACTCATTTAAAAAAATCCCCATTTTGGTTATTACCTGGTAGCGCGACAAATAAAATTAAAATTGTCGATATTGTTTTTATTATGCGTCAATTATCCACATTAATTAATGCTGGCGTGCCGCTTGTGCAATCACTCGATATTGCAGCAACGGGTATTGATAAAGTAAAACTGCGCGCGTTGATGTTAACCATTCGTGATGATGTTGCAAACGGACAAACATTTGCAGAAGCATTAACACCGTACCCACAATTTTTTAATCCCTTAATTTGTGGATTAATTCAAGCAGGCGAACAATCTGGTATGTTAGATAAAATGGTTGCGGAAGTTGCAAATTATTTGGAATATCATGAATATTTAAAAAATAGAATTAAACGCGCATTGTATTATCCGCTCACTGTATTAACATTAGCAGTTTTAATTTGTATTGGTATGTTATTATTTTTAGTACCACGCTTTGAAAAAATTTATAAATCATTTAATGCAAAACTACCGGCTTTTACAATGAAAGTGATTAATATTTCGCATGGGTTACAAGAACATTGGATAATGATTGTAGCAAGTGTTGTGGTACTAGTTTATGGTTACAAAAAATTAAAAGAAAAATCTGAAGCATTTCGATATGTGCTCGATACGATGGCGATTAGAATTTTTTTATTCGGACCGCTGGTGCAAAAAGCCATTATTTCTCGTATTTGTTCCACCATGGCAATTACATTAGGTGCGGGTATTCCGCTGATTGAATCATTGCAACGTGCTGCTAACGTTTCCAATAATCAACTTTTTCGCGACGCCATTTTGCAAACACGTGAACAAGTTACGCAAGGTGAATCAGTTGCATTGTCGATGCGCAGCACGCAAATGTTTCCGCCGATGGTTTCGCAGATGATTGAGATTGGCGAAAAATCTGGTGCGTTGGATAAAATGTTTGATAAAGTTGGTCAATATTATCGTGATCAAGTGAATACATCTGTCGAAGGATTAACAACAATGATTGAGCCATTAATGATTATTTTTATTGGCGCATTGATTGGTGTGTTTGTATTGGCGATGTATTTGCCGATCTTTAATTTAGGTATGGCGATTAAGGGTTAATCATGAAAAAAAAATTAGGATTTTCGTTGATAGAAATATTACTTGTGTTGGTTATTATTGGTATTTTAACAGTAGCAATAACACCATCGTTCAAGGGTTATATGCTGCGTGGAAATCGATCTGATGCAATTAAAAGTCTTGTGCATATGCAAATGAATGAAGAAAAATGGCGTGTCAATAACACTTCCTACACAACAACCATCACCAACATTTCACCAACAGGTTCAGGCGCATCAATTGATGGTCACTATACTTTAGCTATTGGCAGCGCAAGCGCTTCTGCATACACGCTAACTGCTGCGCCAACTGGTTCTCAAGCTGACGATACTGATTGCGCACTTTTTACATTAACATATGCTAATGGCACTACAACGCTCACGTCTTCACCTTCAACCACATGTTGGCAACAATAAACTAGAGATGATATGTCTACAGAAAAAAAAGAATTAACGCATCACTTCACAACAGTTAATGCACTCAAAGAAGCGTTTATGCCATTTGTGCAAGACAGCGGAATATTTATACCAACCGACGCAACATTTCATTTAGGCGATAAAATCAAAGTGACTGTCACGCTGCCTGAAAATAAGCAAACATTTATGCTTGAAGGTGAAGTGATTTGGATTACACCACAATCTATGCATGTACCGAATCATCATCCTGGTATCGGGGTTCAATGCAGCACCGATGAAGGCGAAGCGTTTCGAAATGCAGTGCAACAATTACTAAGCGGTATGAAAGAAAAAGATGGTGTAGAAAATACTGAGACTATTTAAAAAAAGCGGCAACAGAAAGTTACCGCTGTGAACAAAAATAATTAAGCATGTTTCAACGTAAATTGACCTGCGACTGGGGAGTCAATTTTCAACCCTTTAACATGCGTCACATAATTAATATCAACTAGATTACCGTTACTCACATAGAACGTTACAGTTGCAAAATCAATTTGCTCTGGATTGCTAGCTTTACGAGATAAATATACTTCAAACGCGCAAGGGTCAGCATCTTTTACTGTTGATGTGCCATGACATAAATTAGCGACAGTTGTCCATGGAATTGTTTCTACTTTGTGTGGTCCCAATGGTTGACCTGGATTATTATGCACATAAGCATTAGTGTAATAGCCCGTGTCGTTTGTAATTAACATATCGGCAGGAGCATCAGCTAATGCAACACCTGTTACCATCAGTGCAGCACAAGCAATTGATTTGATCCAAAAAGATTTTTTCATATTTCCTCCATAAAATTTAACGTCGGTTGTTGTCCAATAACACCGAAAATTGTAGCATGATAAGAGAGTTTGTCACCAGGCATTTCAAGGAATGATGAATGCGCCGTCAACTCAGCGATCTACAGTGTTATTTATTACCCGCAAAAAAATCGTATTGTCAAAATCAACTTCTGTTTCATTATGAAAAAACCATTTTATTTTGGCATCATATTATTCAAAACGCGTTGCTTGAAGAAAAAAATACGAATGAAGCAAAACATTTAACGCATGATTTATTTTTACAAAATAATGAGGCAGTAGTTTTATTTGATGCAGAAAATCCTATTGGATTATTTATGTTTCAATGGATTGATATTCAAAATTCAGACAAAAAAATTATTTTAGCCTTAGAAAAAAGATTTTCAAAAAAATTAGTGGATCAATTACGCGAAAAAAAAATTCAGTATGTGATGTTGATGGGACAATTAGCGGTACAACCTGCATGGCGAAAATCTTCTATTGGTTATGGTGTAACGGATATATTAATGGGTTTTGCTGTAACACGTTTTTTAGAATCAAAAGCTGCAATATTATTAACAACAACTCGTAATAATCGTCGCACACATGATTTATGTTATCGACAAGGTGGAAAAAAATTTTCAGATAATAAAAAAGTATTTCATGTTGATAGCGATATTGTTTTATTTGAACGTCACGATGTAAAACCACTTGAATTTCAAACGCTGCAAAATATCACACAACAATTATGGAAAAATAAAATAAACGGATGGATTGACATACCACTGTCATTCGTTAATGATGTACCTCAAACCATCACGTAAAAAGGATTTTAGTATGCGTTTATTGCTCAAAAAATTGAAGATAGGTTTGATGATAAGTGGATTATTATTAAGCTTATCAACATGGGCAGTAAATGGCGCATACGATTATGGATTCAGTGAAATTACACGCGGTATGGGTGGTGCTGGATCAGCATTACCACAAGATTCTTTAATTGCAGCAATTAATCCCGCGGGCATGGTTGATGTAGGAAAACGCTTAGATTTAGGTGCTATTTTATATTTTCCAACAATCACCTATAACGCATCAACTTATTCTCCAAGTAGTCTTACACCGGCAAATATTGGTGTCGCACCCGGTATTCATGACAGCAGCGTTCCACTTTTCTTTTTGCCTGATTTTGGTATCAATCTTCCGATCAATCAAAAAAGTTCAATTGGTGTTTCGCTCTATAGTTTAGGGGGTTTTGGTGCGGAATATAAAACAACTGACACCGCAACAGTTGGAGGACAACAATTACCAGGCGCATTAGGTGATGGCACTTTATTATCAGATTTAAAACAAGCGGTCACCGCAATCACTTATTCTCGAAAATTTTTAAAACGATCTTCTTGGGGAGTGAGTTTATTAATTGGTTTACAATCTTTTAATAGCGAAGGCGCTGGAAAATTATCAGCATTATCCGCACATCCCAATAATGTTTCTAATCAAGGTACAGATTATTCAACCGGCGCAGGCGCACGATTCGGATTATTATTCGGCGTATTGCGTAATTTAAATTTAGCAATTTCTTATCAGCCTCGTGTATACATGACAAAACTTTCTAAATATTCTGGATTATTTCCTAATGGCGGTGAATTTGATTATCCACCTTTTGGAACAATCGGATTAGCATGGCACATTGTACCGCGTCTAGTGCTTGCAGCCGATGTTGAAAAAATTTGGTTTCAAGATATTTCTAATTATGGTAATTCGCATGATGCAATATTGCCAGGCAACACCTGCAACAGCTCAACTTGTTTAGGTGGCAGCAACGGCGCAGGATTTGGTTGGGCAAATGGCGTGGTATATAAATTTGGTTTGCAATGGGAAGCAAATGACAAAACTACTTTGCGCGCAGGGTTTAGTCATAACAATCAAATATTATCTTCGCAATATGCGACAGAAAATATGATTACGCCAGGCGCATTAATTCAAAATGTATTTTCCATCGGCGGCACACAAAAAATTTCAAAAAAAGATTTTATTAATGGTGTAGTAACTTTTATTCCACAACAAACACTCACATCACAAAATTTATTTTCAGGTGCTGGAAATCAAACTGTTGAATTGGCAGCTCATGGATTTGGATTTGGTGTTAGTTGGAGCAGAATGTTAGCTTAATGGGTAATATATGAATAAAAAACACATGAGCTATCTGCAATTCAAATCAACTGCAGATAAATTATCACATGCCCATGACGCGGTAACACCTGAAAATTTGTATCACATGCTGCGAGAAATTTCGACTGAAGAAGAAGTGCGTGAATATTTTAAGCGCTGGTCAAATGAAAAAAATATTGATGGTCAACCAATAAAATCAGAACAATCTCGCACAGAAGAATTAGAAAAAGCATTATCTGTCACACGCGCAACATTAGAATCAACCGCCGATGCAATACTAATTATCGACAAAAATGGAAAGCTTACTGACTTTAATCAAAAGTTTTTAGAAGTAACGGAAGTCCCAATTGAAATTATTGAAAGCGGTGAAGAAAATGCGGGCTTAGGATATTTGTTAGGTTTATTAAAAAATCCACAAGATCTTGTTCAACAAATGCAGTATCTCATGATGCATCCGGAAGAAATAGGTGACATGGGTGAGGTGCATTTTAAAAATGGAAAAATTGTGGAACGCTATTCGCAACCGCATAGAATTGGTGATCAAATTGTCGGACGTGTATGGAGTTTTCGCGATGTAACTGAAAAGCGAAAACAAGAAGAAATGTTGCGCTTAACAAATCGCGCAATCGTTTCTAGCACTCACGGAATTATTTTGATTGAAAATAATAAGAAGCATAATATTACATATGCAAATCCTGCCAGTTTAAAACTATTAAATTTAACGGAATCCGATGTCACTCAAAAATCATTTTTCTCTATTTTGCCTGAATTCGAACAACATCAAGCGCATATTGAAAAAATGTTTTTTGGTCGTAAAAAAGATGAATTGCGCATTCGATGTAAAATTCAGAATAAAACTATGTGGCTAGAAATTAATATCGACCCCGTACATGAAAAAAATCAAAAAGATATTTCGCATTTTGTCTGTATTATTAATGATGTTACTAAAAATAAAGAACTTGAAAATATTTTACATTATAAAGCGCTGCACGATACGCTCACTGGTTTACCCAATAAATCTTACATGGAAGATGCAATCCGATATCGCATTAAAAAAGCAGGATCGCAAAAAGAAAGTTTTGGATTATTGTTTATTGATATTGATCGATTTAAAAATATTAATGATACATTGGGTCATCGCATTGGTGACAAAGTATTATGTTTATTCAGCAAACGATTAGAAGGTGCATTGCAAAAAAAAGATGTGGTAGCTCGAATTGGTGGTGATGAATTTATTGTGTTAATCGATAATACATTAAGCGTTGATACATTAAATACAATGGCAAAACACATATTGGAATCTAGTCGAAAAAGATTTACGCATAGCGAGCATGAATTTAATATTAGCGTGAGTATCGGTGTTGTGCATTATCCTGATTGTGGAAACGATCCTGAAACATTAATTCGCAATGCTGATATTGCAATGTATCAAGCAAAACAAGCTGGGCGTAATCGTTTATGCGCTTATACAACTTCATTAAATAATACTGTTTCAAGACGCGTACAAATTGAAAATGAATTGCATGATGCAGTTAAAAAAAATGAGTTTGAATTACATTATCAACCCATTTATGACATCACTAAAAAGAAATTTTTGAAAGCGGAAGCATTAATGCGATGGAAAAATTCAAGCTTAGGTCAAGTTTCACCTGCCGAATTTATTCCTGTTGCAGAAGATATCGGAATGATGACAACCGTCGGACGCTGGATTATTGAAACAGGCACGAAACAACTAAAAGCATGGGAAAAAATTGGTTTAAATGACATTACATTAAGTCTGAATGTATCTGCAAAACAATTATTGGATGAAAATTTTGTGCGCGATTTAACACGCGTTTTATATCACAACAAACTTGTACCAGAAAAAATTATTTTAGAAATTACGGAAAGTTTTTTATTATTAGAAGAAAAAGTATCTGGAAAATTAAATGAATTAAATAAAATGAATGTAAAAATTTCGATTGATGATTTTGGAACAGGTTATTCTAATTTAAATTATTTACATAAATTAAATATCTCTCATTTAAAAATAGACAAAACATTTGTAGATCAAATTGATCAAAAACATTTTAATGATTCCGTTTTATTAACCATCATTGCAATTGGAAAAAGAATGGGGTACGGCATTGTTGCAGAAGGTGTTGAAACTGAAAGTCAGTTGGAATTTTTAACAAAAAATGGTTGCGATGAAATTCAAGGTTATTATTTTTCAAAACCATTGCCAGCTAATGAATTTGCAAAGTTTTTAAAAAAATAATAAGGGGATTTAAATGCGAGCATTAAAACACGCTTTTGATTATTTACAAAATAAAGCAAATGCAACGGAACCATTATATCAATTAAAAACAACTGCCGCGGACAATATTGTCCACATTGCAATACACGATAAAGGAAATAATCGCTCAGGTGAAATACGCATTGAAAAAGCGTTACATAGTCATTTTCAAAAAACTCATGATTTTACAGACAAACAAATGAATCATGTTGCGATAATTCATGATGCAATTTTTTCAGATGCAAAATCACAATCATTATTACCGATATTATCTTATTTCGCGTTGCGACAAGCGCGTATTTGGAATTGTTATACTGTGATTGCGCCAACTCAATATCAGTCATTATTAAAATTATCTCCACTTAGCTTTTTACCAACTATTTTTTCGCAGCAATTATCATATGCAATTTTTCAAGCATATGAAGCATGTAATGCAACGGAACATACTTTTATTCAAACCTATTTTATTCATGAAATTTTAACTACTTTTCAAATATGGGTTGAAAATTTATTTCAAAATAGTTGGTTTCGTGCGATTAAAACAAGAACACTCACAAAAGAACAATATATTATTACACTTTATAATTTACATGCTTTTGTAAAATATACGACACGTTTAGCAGCACGTTGCGTTGCATATTCTGATTCACGTGAATTACGCAATCATTATATTAATCACCTGAAAGGTGAAGTAAATCACGAAGTGATTATTGAATCTGATTTACGCGCATTGCATGCAGATGTTGATTATTTAATAAATGCACATGTTGCACATCCTGCAACAAATGCATTTATGACATTACAAGAAAGCGTTATAGGTTACAAACAAAATTCTGCATTAATGCTCGCTTGTCCATTTATTGCGGAAGGCATGACTGCAAATATTAATTCTACTTTTGTAACTGATTTACATGAAACAATAAAAAGTTGGGGCGTAAAATCTCCTGACGCTGCTTCTCGTTTTTTAACATCGCATATGAAAACGGATGGTGGCGATGATGGTCACTGGATTCGTGTAATCATGATGATTGATAAAGTAATTGAAACTGAAAAACAACAACGCGAATTTTTGGCAATAATGAATTTAGCAACATCAAGCTATGGAAAAGGCTTAGGTGATAATGTGGACGATTATAGTTTGTATAATGTGAATGTTAATGCAAAAGAATCGTTAGCAATTAACCATTAACTGTCTTTTTACCAAACACATAATCATGATACGCTTTCACTACATTTGTAGGCTTATTTGTTAATTCTAATTTTTCAAAATAAGTATAATAACGTTTTGCTTCTGCATCATTGCCCATCTGGTAATTTAAACGCGCCAAACTTAAAATTGAAAATGGCATGCTGGGATTATTAGCTAATGCTTGATGATAATAATGCATCGCTAATGTTTTATTATGCATCATCAATGCACATGTGCCTGCATTTTCAAGCGCACTCGCTGCATTTAAATATGTGTGCTCTTTACTTGCCGCAATTAATTCTTTAATACCTTGTTTTTCGCGACCAACACGACATAAAAAAGTACCGTAATTATTTTTTGCAGAACCGGAATGTGGTTTTACTTTAATTGCTTCGCGATAATATTTTTCTGCTTGTGTCGGATGGCCTGTTTTTTCTAAATAATACGCCATGCAATACCAAACAGATGCAAGTTGTGGATCTTCTTTAATTGCAAGTAATAATGAATGTTTGCTCGCGGGATACATTCCCTTATTTAAATATGCCATGCCAAGTTGTGCGTTTGTGTGTGCAGCAGCAGAGTTATATGTTTCTGCAAAACACGTTAAAGAAATAAAAGAAAATAAAATGATAGGGATAATTTTTCGATAATAATTCACTTCGTTTTACTCGCTGTAAAAAACTTTTTATTGAATTTAAAATATAAATTAAATATTTGTTGTTATGAGTTGATTCACTGCAAAACGCCCTTGTTCCAGCAGCGTAGCTCATTGCACGCGGGCTTCTGTAACACTGCTCCGCACTTTCCGTTTAAGACGACGCAATCTCAGACGGCCTAGAAATAATATGCGGAGTTAAGAAAATTAACAACTCATCTTTTTGTGTTAATCGATCACTGTTTGTAAATAAATGTCCGACCAATGGTATTTTATACAAAAATGGAATACGTTTAATCACATTTGATTTTTCACGTTGATAAACTCCGCCCAGCACAACGGTTTGATTATTATTTAATAACACACTTGATTGTTCTTCTTCAGTGTTAATTGGAATTGCACTTCCAGCACCAGGTTCACCACCAGGAACTTGCAGTGAAATTGGTGTGCCTGCACTATTATTGGTTACCGTTAAATTTAAAATAACGCGATTATCTGGCGTAATTTGTGGCGTGACTTCTAATTTTAATTCTGCGTCAACATATGACACGCTAGTTGAACCGCTTGAACTAGAACTTTGATACGGAATTTGTTCGCCCGTTTCGATATATGCTTTTTTCTGATTGGATGTAATTAATCGCGGTGAAGAAATAATATCTAAATCATTTTCTTCTTCTAATGCCGATAATTCCATATCGATAAATGCAGAGCCTAATTTTGCAACTGCAATACCAATACTTCCTACTTGATTGGTTGATCCAAACATCGCGCCTGTTGCAGGTAATGCAAAATTCAGTCGTTGCGCTAATGGTACAGCGGCGATTTCGCTTTCTGTCGTGGCGGTATCTTCCACCATCGTGTTAGCGCCAGTTAATGTACCAGATAAATGCGTTGGATCGGTCAAGCCAAATTGCGCGCCTAATTGTCGCTCGAATCCTTCATTCACACTCACGATGCGTGCTTCGATCATCACTTGCTTTACAGGATAATCTAATTCATGTAGCAATTTTACAATTGCCGCAACACGTTCAGGTGTATCGCGAATCCAAACTGAATTGGTACGCACATCGATATTCGTTGTGCCGCGCGTAGATAATAATGAAAAGTTTTTTGTATCCAATATTTTTTGTACATCTGCCGCATCCGCATAATTTAAACGCACGACTTGATCAGTCAGCGGCACCAAATCACGCATTTTTTGGCTGTCTTCTAATTCTGTAATTTGCTGACTCATTAATTCTTTAAGCGGTGCAACATAAACAACGCTGCCAACGCGTCGTTCACCTAAATTTTGCGATTTTAAAATAACATCTAATGCTTGCGTCCATGGCACATCATGCAAGTGAATTGACATTTCGCCTTTGACATTGTCATTAATAACAAAATTTAATTTTGTAAATTGTGCGATGATTTGCAGTAATTCGCGTATTTTAACATTCGTAAAATTAAGTGAAATGGGCGAAACAGGTCCTGAGCCTGCATAGCGATCCATTGTGATATTGTCAAATTTCGGTGTGCGAATATTCGCTAAAGGTGAATTGGTGTCGGCAGCTAAAGGTGGTGGTGTTGATGCAACAGTGCATATGCAAATCACGCATAAAATTAGCAATGTCGCATGACGCAATATCCTTTTGATCACTGCTTGAACTCCTTAATCGACATTACAACTTCTCGCTTCGCTTCACCACCAGTGGATGATTCATCAATACTAAATTTTACCTCATCCGCAGTTATTTGTGTTAGTAATGCATGTTGTAAACCTAAACGCATACCTTCTGTCGTAACATACAATCTTCCATCGCTGGAACGAAACAATGCCCATCGCGTATCTTTGTGCATCACAATTCCAATTAATTTTAAGCTATCAATCGAGGTATCCGTTAAAATACTATTCGGATATTCTTTTACATTTTTTACAGCTGCAGTTAATTCAAAAGGATCACGTAAATCACTACCGGTATATTCCACTTGCGCAATAGTCGCTTGCTTACTTGATTTATTTTTCTCACTTAGTTTCGCAGCTGCTTCTACTTGCTGCACAAATTTCGCTACTTGTTCTGTTGGGCTTTCTTTATTTTTTTCACCGCACGAATTTAATGTGATCATGCACAGTGATAATAAAAAAATAATAAAAAGCCGATTATATTTCATACTTTAAAATCCATGGATGTCGGCAACGTGTAATAAACTGTTGCTGTAAATTCCAATGACAATAAATTATCGCTATTTTCTGCGCGCGTAATCGTAAATTTATTTACTGCAACTACAGAATCCGGCAAATTGGCAACACCACTTAAAAATCGTGCGATTTGATGAAAATTTCCAACCAAAGAAATATCAACGGGCATTTCTGCATAATATTTTTGATCAACTGCTGTTTTTGGTTTAAAAGAAATAAATTTTAATCCATCTTTTGTGCCTAATTTTGTGATGTTTGCTAACAAACCACCCACTTGAGATTCAGATGGAAAACGTTTTAACATTGATTCATATTGCAGTTTCGCCGTGTCTGTATTTTTAGATAAATATTCCATCTGACCATTCGCGCGCGCACCTGCGCTAACGTCATTTTCTAACTGTGTTCTTTTTTGTTGTAATGCAATCAAAGTTGATTGCGCGCGACCTTTAAAAAAAGAAAATCCAAGGATGCAAATAAGGAAAAATAACAATACTGCTAATAATAATTTGACAATGGGCGGTAATAAATACACTTTCGTCATAGATGACGATTCTTTAGAAATAACGCCCGTATTTGTATTACGCATTTTTATTCACTCTTTCCAATTGGTTGACCACCCGGCTTCAATTGATCATCAATCTTTTTATTTTGATCGTCGCGTTTTTCTTGCAAAATTTTAATAGGATTGTTGAGTTTCATTTTTTCTAATTCATCTTTCTGTTTTTTTTCTGCTGCAGCCGCTTCACTTGTTAATCGCGGCAAAGTAGATGCAACATATAAATCAAAATGTGTTATCGTTAATTTATCACCTTCATTTTTTTCTACTTTTTGCAATGATGTCACTTCCATGTTAGGCGATACACGAAGTGCTTCCATAAACTGTGAAACCAGTAAGTTTGAATTGGCGGAACCAGATAAAATAATTTGATTTCCATCGCGTGACATTGTAGTGAGATAAATTCCTTTAGGTGTTGTTTCAACAATATCATTCAATAAACGCACATCATCAAAACGACTCATTTGTAAATTTTGAAGAACTAAAAAGCGAGCGGCAATTTCTTTTTGCATTTTTTCTTTATCAAGATAAGTTGCTACATTTCCTGCTAAACGCGCGTTTGCAGATTGCAATGCACTGATATAATTTTCTGTATAATTCACGTCGGTATATAAAATATGGTGAATAAAAAATAAAAAAATAAAACTGAGCGCCACTGCAAAAAGCATTAAGCGTAAAAATATTTTTTTATTAATTGCGATGATCTCATCGCGCCATGGTAATAAATTAATATTCATACCGGAATTCCACGCATAGCCAAACCACAACTCAATGCAAACGCAGGACCTAATTTTAATAATTTTTCACCGTCTAATTTTTCGCTGATTTTTAATGACAATAATGGATTGCCGACAACAAGTGGGGTATCTAATGCTTTACCAACATGTTGCGCCATCTCTGTAATTAATGCACAACGCCCCGTCATTAAAATGCAATCAATCGTTTTACCTGTTTTTTCAGCATAAAAAGATTGGAACAATCTACGAATCGACATAACAATATGTGTTTTTTTCTCATCATCTAATGCGGTAATATCCACTGTAGATTCAACTGCTGGCGGTGGAATTTGCAAAGAAGGTAATGGTTGTAATGATGGTAATGAAACTGATTTCGCTTTTACAGGAACTGAAACAGTAAATCCCATTATTTTTTGTACGATAGGTAATAGCGCATCACCTACATAATTTTGACAATTATAATAAATCATCTTTTTTTTATGCATTACAATAAAGACAATGTTGTGCGGATTAAAATCAATCATCGCGACATGTTTTTCAACATGGTCTTCTGATAATTGTGATGCAAGTAAAGAATAAACGCGTTCTAATGCATAATAATCTACGTCGACAATTTTAGTTGATAATCCAGCTTGAGATAATGCATCAACACGCGGCATCATATCTTCTTTTCTCGCCGCAACCATCACGATGGAATATTTTTTATTTTTATCGCGATCGATTTCTTCAAGTTGCGAAAAATCTAAATATAAACTTTTTACAATATCTGGAAATGATCGGCGTGCTTCTTGCCATGCGCGCGCTTCAACATCGGAGTCACTTAATTTCAAATCTAATTTTATTTGTTTGATAACAACTTTCGATCCGGGCAAGGCAATGGCTGTGTTTGTCGTTTGGAGATTCGCTTTTTCCAACATTTTTTTAACAACAGCAACAACAGCTACATTATCAATAATGCTATTATCAACTACTGCGCCGACTGGCAGCTCAATCGCTTCTGCATGCACTACGCGTGCGACACCGACTGTGTGATGCAATGAAATAGATAAAATGGATGAATCATCTAGGTCGATACCCACTAAATCACCATACATATCGGTGACAGTGCTCAACATTTCGCGCAATTCCCCGATGCGCGCAATCCATTGAGTGATCTGCGCTTTCAATCCCTGTGTAGACAGATTCAGCATGCCTGCTTTCACCTAGTTGATTTTTTGAGAAAAATCCCAACTTTGACTATAATAGAGTTATAATCTGATGACAACTGTCAAGTGCCTAAGAGGTGCTTTATGTTAGCAAGCAAACGGAAATATGCTGGATTAACAATGATCGAGGTTGTTGTTAGTTTTCTAATTATAGGTATTGTTGTTGTCGCACTAACACCTGCGCTGCAAACTTATTTTTCACAAAATCGATTAAAAGGCGCTGCAGAAACCTTATACGCTAATATTTTATTTTCTCGCTCAACTGCTATTGAAAAAGCAACTACTGTTAATTTGAATATCACTTCAAATTTCATTACTGGAGTTTGGTGTTATGGTATGTCATCCGCTGCGATTGCCTGTAGTTGCGGCAGCCCAGCAAGTACAACTAATTGCGATCTCGGTATTGTGTCGAGCACAACTTATCCCAATGTCACGCTTGCAACTACGCTCAGCGGAGCGGCCACTGTGTTTAGCGCATCTCGCGGCACACCTTCCAACATTGGCTCGATTACATTTAGCGATGCCAACAGCGGACAATCTGTCCAACTTACTTTAAGTGCAATGGGCTTACCATCACTATGTTCAGGCAGCGGCGGTGTTGCTGATGTTGGAGGGTATACAGCATGCCCTTGATCAAACTAATCAAAAAAACACAACGCGGCGCAGCTATTCTTGAAATTTTAATCGGCTTTATCATTAGTCTTGTTATTTTAGCTGCTGTTTTAGGGCTATTTAGCAATACTATTTCAACCAGTGGACTCATACTCGAGCGCGGAAAGCTTGATCGTGATTTATATGTCGTCATGGATACTATCGTGAACGATATACAACGCGCTGGATATTGGAGCAACGCGACCACCACCAACAATAATCCATTTATGACAAGTCCTAATGATATTGCTATTAGTAGTGGTTGCATTAAATTTACTTACGACACGAATAACAACGGCACAGTCGATGATGCAGATCAAATTGGTTATGGCTTAAGTAATGGCGCCATTAAATTTCGCCAATCGGCCGCGATTTTTAATTGCTCTTCAATAGCCACATGGTCAAATTTAACAGATCCAAATGTTATTACCGTCACCGCATTTACTGTGATGCCCATCAATTATCCTGTTGATATCGACGGTAGCAATCCGGGCACTGCAACCACCACCTATCGCACTGTCTACATTTCAATTACCGCTAATTTAGTAACCGATCCAAGTAACACAAGAACAATAACGCGAACAATTAAAATTTATAATAATAAATATTCACCGTAGGAAAAAAAATGCGCGCGACTCAACAAAATAAAATAAAAAAAATATGGCGGTCGCATCGCGGCATTGCAATTTTAGAAGTATTAATTGCAGCATTTATTTTTGCAGCTGCATTATTATCATTACTCCAATTTCAATCAACATTATTACAAAATCGCGGATTGTTAAGTCAACAAGGTGAAGCATTTCAATTAGCGCAAGATAAAATGGAAAGTTTTCGAAACTATACTACATTAACTGCTTATAACAATATTGCAAGCGGATCATCAGTTGTTAATGGCATCACCGCCACGTTTACGATTACCTGGACTGTCACTGCTTATCCCAACACCACTAATTCAACCACCGCGGTTGATTTTGACACGCGAAAAGATGTGCGCATCGTAGTGACTTGGACTGATGCTGCAGGTGTTGCGCATACATGCACTTCAGGTTGCACAAACAATAATGCAGTTGTCATTGATAGCACTATCGCCAGCATTGATCCAGTTGGTGTTGGTAAAATTTCTCAAGGTTTGCCATAAAGGAATGGTCATGAAAAATATTATTTTAATTTCTCTGCTCGGCATATTAGTTATTTATTTTTCTGCCACAACATATGCTGATATTTATCGTTCAGTAGATGAAAATGGTGTGGTAACTTATTCCGATCAACCAAATTCAAAATCAGAAGCAGTTACATTACCCGCAGCAAATATTGCAATTCAACCTACAACACCTAAAAAAACAGATGCAAATCACACTGAAAATGCAGCAAATTCTGAGAATGCAGCTGAAACAAAACCTGCTGCAACAGAAAAAAAACCTTACACCACTTTTGCTATTACATCGCCAAAAGATCAAGAAACATTTCACAACATAACAGAATTACCTATTTCGGTTTCAATCGATCCGGCATTACAAAAGAGTGACAAGCTTCGATATTATTTTGATGATGCGCCGTTTGGTAGTGAAACAACAAACACTACAACGACCATACCAAAAGTAGGCGAAGGAAAAGAAATTTTAGTGCGCGGCTCACACACTATTTCTGTATCATTAATAAATGAGCAAGGCAGTGAAATAATGAGAACACCAACAATAACTGTATTTTTACAATACCAAAGTGTAATTAACAATAGCACTCAAAACGGCAGGTAAGTATGTCAATTAAAGATTTAATGAAATATGTTGTCGAACAAAAATGTTCTGACTTACATTTATCTGCTGGCGACAAACCCATTGTGCGAAAAAGTGGTGCATTGTTTCGATTAGATCATCCTGAATTAACAAATGATGATATTAAAAAAATGTTGGCGGAAATTACAACACCAGAGCAACAACAATCACTGAAAGAAAATTTAGAATTAGATTTTAGTTATGCAATCGAAAATTTATCTCGTTTTCGTATTAATGCATTTCATCAAGCGCGCGGATTAAGTATGTCATTGCGTACTTTATCTTATAAAATTCCAACACCTGAAGAATTGTGTTTAACAGATTCAATTTTTAAAACGGTTTGTAATTATCCGAATGGATTAGTTTTAGTAACTGGCGCAACAGGTTCAGGAAAAAGTACGACGCTCGCTTCATTAATTAATTATATTAATCAACTGGAAGATTCGCGCGAACATATTTTAACGATTGAAGATCCAATCGAATATGTTTTTGAAAGCAAATCATGTTTAATTCAACAACGCGAAATCGGAAAAGATACGAAAGGTTTTCAAAATGCATTACGCGCAGCATTGCGTGAAGATCCTGATATTATTATGGTCGGTGAAATGCGGGATTTAGAAACGATTCGACTCGCATTAACTGCTGCAGAAACAGGACATTTGGTGTTTGGAACATTACACACGAGTTCTGCATCGCATGCAATTGATCGGATCATTGACGTATTTCCTGGAAATGAAAAAGATATGATTCGCGCGATGTTGGCAGAATCATTACGCGTTGTCATCGCGCAACGATTATTAAAAACACCAAGTGGCGGCATGCGACCTGCGCATGAAATTTTAGTTTGCACCGGCGCCGTTCGAAACTTAATCCGCGAACACAAAATCGCGCAATTATATTCTGCAATACAAACCGGAAAACAATACGGCATGCAAACAATGGATCAACATATCGCCGAATTACTCGAAAGAAAAGAAATTATTCAAACTGAAGTAACGCAGCTTGAGCATGGGGAAATGAAGGATTAAAAAAATCGAGTTTTACTGAACACTCGTACTCGTCACATTCGCTAACTGTTGCAAGCGAATACTCGCTAATTGCGCTGCAGTTGAACCAGGATATTGTTTACGAATTTGCGTAAATTCAGTGCGTGCTAAACTCATTTTACCTTGCGCAGCATGTATCATTGCAATTTTTAATTTTGCATCCGAGACTTGTGATGAATGCGGATATTGTGTTACGACCGCTTGGAATTGTTTTGTCGCAATCGCATATCGTTCATGCATTAATGCAATTTCGCCCAACCAAAAATGTGCGTTCACTGCAAAACGACCTTTAGGATAATCTTTTAAATATTGCGTAAATTGTTTTTGCGCATTATCAAAATGTTTGTTGGATAAAGCACGAAATGCATTTCCATACATATCTGCATCACTCAAAGATGGAAGCGGAGCTGATGCAATTTGTGTTGCTTGCGATAATGAATTATTTTGATTTGTTGCAGTATTAACATTATTTTCGCTAGATGTTCCGCTCGTTAATTGCGGAGTTGGCGTGTTGTCATTCGTAGGCGGTGTTGTTTCTTCTACAAAACCAGTTGTTGCATCTGATGTTGATGTATCATTTTGCGCTGCATTTACAGGTGTTGTATTAGCAGTAAGCGTTGTTGCTTTCCCACCTTTTTGTTTTTCTAATTGCGCGACTTGTTGTTCGAGATCTTGATAATATAATTTTTGTTGGGCAGTTAATGTTGTTAAATTATGTTGTGCAACTTCTAATTGACCTTGTAATTCAGCATTTTTTTGCTGCAAGTCGGTAACTTGTTGCGGCAAATTCATTTGATTGTAATTTGCAATTTGTTGTTCCAATCGCGCAACACGTTTATTCACAGAACCAGATTGTGGAGATGCAGACACTTCTTCTTGCACAGGTGTTGGCGTTGATTGTTGTGCTGTTGTGTTATTACTTGCAGGCGTTTCATTTGCTGGCGCAGCAGTAGAACTCACCGGTTGCCATTCGCTAGTTGACGCAACATTTGTATTTGTATCAGTATTATTTTCAGTATTATTTGTCGGAGCAGATTGCCACGCACCGCCAGTTGATGTTTCTGGTTGTGTGCTCGTCACAGCATCTTGTTGTTGCTGTTGCGATGCATCCACAACAGGTGCTTCATGTGCAAAAATAGTGAGTGAAAGACCGCAACACAAAAATGTTGTGATAAATAATTTACGTAGATGCATATCTTTCACTCCAGTTCATTTACCCTTTGTGTTTATAAATAAAATTCACGCGGCGATTCAATGCCCATGCGTGTTCATTATTTCCTGGCACAGCTGGATTTTCTTTTCCGTAGCTCACCATTTGAATTTGACTTGCTTTCACACCTTGTTGTTCCATCACGCGCGCAACAGATTGATCACGACGCCATCCCAAACCAATATTATATTCACGGCTGCCACGATTATCGGTGTTACCTTCTAAACGCACTTTCGCACCGGGATGCGCAGCGATGTAATTAGATTGAATCAACAATGCTTTCATATCAGATTGATGAACATCACTGCTATTCAAAGCAAAATAATAAGTTTGATTTGATGGCGCTTTTAATGAGTTAACATGAAAACCATTATTTTCACCATAACCATTTCCAGAATTCATTCCGTAAGTTTGACTGCTTTCCGAACCAGAACCCGAACCTGATTCAGAACCTGCAGATGGTTTCTTTGAACAAGATGCTAATAACAACAAACTGCTTGCTGCGATTGCAATCACTGCGAATTGTGCTATTTTGTTTAATTTCATATTCTATTTCCCCTGATAAAAATAATTACGTGGTCGCTGGCGCTTCCACTTCTCTCTCCCACTCCCACTAACTCAAAAACGGCGACCATGACGGATCTTGCACATCACCTTCCGCTGAAGGTAAACGTAATTTCACACGTCCATCAATCGAAACCAAACCCAATACTTCTCGACCACTCGCACGAGTTCCATATAGTACCATTTTTCCATTCGGTGCCAAACTTGGCGAATCATCTTGACCAGAATTTGTAAGAATGGTCATGCGACCCGATGATAAATTTTGTTTTGCAATGTTGTAACCGTTACTGTTTTGATGCAACACAACCATGTTACTCATGTGCGGCGACAAACAAGCACGCGCATTATATTCACCATCAAATGTCACGCGCGACGTTTGTTTTGTTGCAAAATTGTATTGATAAATTTGCGGGCCACCTGCACGATTTGACGTAAAATACAGTGTATTTCCATCACTTGAAAATGTTGGTTCTGTATCAATTGAATAATCATTTGTAATTTGCGTTAATTTTCTCGACGCTAAATCCATTACGAAAATATTTGGATTGCCATCGAGCGTTAACACTAATGCCATGCGATTACCATGCGGCGAAAATGCCGGCGCATTATTCATGCCGGGATAACGCGAAATTAAACTGCGACCACCGCTTGCTAAATTTTGCAAATAAATTGCAGCATGATGTTGTTCAAATGAAACGTATGCTAATTCTTTTCCATTAGGCGACCATGTTGGCGACATAATGGGTTCGCCAGAAGTAAATAATGTTTGCGGATTAAAACCATCTTCATCTGCAACCACCAACTGATAACGTGCGGTGTTATTGTTGTAATGCTGCGCGAGTACATACGCAATTTTTGTTGTAAAAATACCGCGAACGCCAGTTAATTTTTGATAAATTAAATTGCTAATGTGATGTGATAATACGCGTAAACCAGCTTGATTTGCAGTAAAACTTAAATTTAATAATGGTGTTGCAGGTGTAGTTTGCGCAGCGGTGCTATTTAATTGAAAAGAAATTTCATAACGTCCCGATCCAATTTGTTGCACGGAACCTGTCACAACATCACTCGCATCTTTTACGGATGATGCAATAGAAAATTGTCCGCTATTTTGTAAATCACTAGAAATAATTTGCGAAACAGTTGTGTTGCCTGGCACGTTGTTGGTTTGATTTGCAAATGGATTAATGACAATTGGAATTGCAGAATTTAAACCTTGCGTTAATTCTAAATGCAACGCTGCTTGCGCTTGTGCAATCAATAAAAATACCGCAAAAAACAAGCTAATTTTTTTCACTATGCGCATTATTCACCTCGCTGTTTTTTGAGCAATAATAGTACTCGTTTTATACACAAAAACAAGTCAATTTATGCGGTACCTACAGATTGTAATACACCTTGCGGGCTTAGCGTTAAAACAAGTTGTCTGAAATGATTGAACAGGACAGGATTGTGCGGAACGGGCAATGGCGATGCCAAAGTGATTGCTTGTTGAGCCGATTGATCTAAAGCTGAATCGCCACTGCTTTTAACAAGTTGAATAGCTAAAACAGTGCCGTCCGGCGCCAATTGTACAGAATAAATACACTTCAATTTTGCATTGATTTGATCTATGCGCCAATTGGATTGAATCGCGGATAAAATTTCTGCTTTATATTTATCAATCGCGCCTTGTTGCGCTTGTGAAATGACTGTTGAAATATTTTTTTGTTCGTTCGCCATTTGTTGTTGCATTAATTCTTGTTGTAATTTTTTTTGTTCGGCGATTAATTTTTCTGCCTGTTGTTTTTTCGCAAGTGCTGCTTGTTGTTTTTTTAATTGTTGTGCTTTTTTAATTTTCGCTAATTTTTCAGCGTTTTCTTGCGCTTTTTTCTGTGCTTTTTTTTCTGCTGTTTTTTCAGCTTGAACTTTTAATAATGCCATTTTATTTTGTTCTAATATTAATGCTTTTTTTTCAGCAATCGCAGCTTGCTTTATTTTATCTGCGCGCTCGCGCTCTTGCGTCAATTGCCGCTCCATCTTAATTTGTGCCAATTTTTTTTCTTCTTCGATTTTTTGAATATCTGGATTGTGTTCTGCCTGATGCACTGCTTCTTGCACGCTTGCTTCTGTAACTGCAGTCGCATGCACGGTTTTCATCGGCGCTGATGAAGGCGGCATTCTAAACATCGACGGCGCCAAACTAAAAATCAAGACGCACAGAATAATCACGTGAAAAATCACGGCGAATAAAATGGGTTTGCGATAGTTTTCGGGTATGGTCATGCTTTAATTTTATCAGCTACACAACGAAGCACCACTGTTTTTTTATTGTGTACGTTTCTGTAACATCGCCACAATTTGATCCATCGGAATATTTTCAACCGCATCACTCGTTCGATGTTTATATTCAATCGTTCCCGCATCAATTCCGCGTTCAGAAATAACTAAACGATGCGGAATGCCGATTAAATCCATTGTGGAAAACATGACACCGGCGCGTTCATTGCGATCATCTAATAACACTTCAAAACCAGCGTTTTTTAATTCGTTATATAATTTCATTGCAGCGTCGCGAACACGATAAGCTTTATGCATTTGCATCGGCACAATCGCAATTTGAAATGGGGCCATTGCATCCGGCCAAATAATTCCTTTCGCATCATTATTTTGTTCGATCGCTGCCGCTAAAATTCTCGACACACCAATTCCATAACATCCCATTTGCGGATGAATTGCTTTTCCACTTTCATCCAACACCGTTAAATTCATTGATTTGCTGTATTTATCGCCTAATTGAAAAACTTGTCCCACTTCAATCCCGCGCGCGAATTTTAATTTTCCCTTTCCGTCGGGACTATTATCACCTTCTTTCACTGGTGTTGTTTTTTCTAAATTTTCTGCGCGTTCAATATTTGCAGCGTAATCACTTTGATCGCTGTAAACAATTATATCTTCACCAGATTCTGCCAACACTTGAAATTCATGCGAGAAATCGCCTCCAATTTGTCCTGTCACTGCAAGCACTGCGCGAAAACGCAAACCCAATCGCGTAAATATTTTTACATACGTGTCATACATTATTTGATATGTTTTTTTGAGTGATTCTATATCGCTGTGAAATGAATAAGAATCTTTCATAATAAATTCACGCGCGCGCATCACACCAAAACGCGGACGAATTTCATCACGAAATTTAGTTTGAATTTGATAAACATTTAATGGCAATTGTTTATAGCTATTTAATTCGCCGCGCATTAAATTCGTCACAACTTCTTCGTGTGTTGGACCAAAACAAAAATCGCGCTCGTGTCGATCTTTTATTTTTAATAATTCTTTTCCGTATTTTTCCCAGCGTTCTGATTCAATCCATAATTCTGCAGGTTGAATTGCTGGCATTAAAATTTCTAATGCGCCGGCACGATTCATTTCCTCGCGCACAATATTTTCAACTTTTTTTAATACGCATAAACCGAGTGGCAACCATGTATAAAGTCCACTCGCTAATTTACGAATTAATCCTGCACGCAACATTAATTGATGACTGATTAATTCTGCATCGGAAGGTGTTTCTTTTAATGTCGCTAAAAAAAATTGACTGGTTAGCACGATGATTTCCTTTGTGTTATTATCTGTACGCTTTTGACAGTGTGAGCATGAGGGATCGGTGTGAATAAAGTAAAATATATTTTTGTGTTCATTCTAGCAAGCATTTTCTTTATTTCAAATCCTATTTTTTCACATGAAAAACCGAAAAAAAATGATGCGACACGTCAGAATTTTTATTTTAACCCACTTCGCTGGATACCGGTTTCAATGCATTCCGGAACATATCAATTTGATCAACGCCCCAATGAACTTTTATTTAATAAAAAGGAAACCTCGTTAATCGGCTGGGATAATCGCATTGCAATTAACGGCGGTGTAAATATACAAGGTGTTTTTGGTAATCGCCCGAACACTACTCCTTTTCCACTACCCAGCAATAATTCACTAAATTTACGCGCTGCGTATTTTGGTTTTACAGGTTATTTAACTTCATGGGCGCGCGCATATGTGTCTTTAAATTACGAACCAAACAGCATTTCAACTGCAACAGGTGAACCTTTTACCGCGCCAGAAATGGAACAAGCCTATATTCAAATGAACAATAAAAATAGGCATTTTCGTTTTGATTTAGGTAAACAATATTTGCCATTTAGTATTTACGAACATTATCCAGTTGTCACAACATTGCCACAACGTTTGTCAGAAATTAATAAAGTCGCTGCTGTTGCGAGTGTGAATTATCATCCTTTTTTTGCAGCTGCATATGCATTTAGCATGCAAGGAAAATTAAATGGATATAACAATCCCGCGACAAATGCGCTTGCAAATGGCGGTGCGGAAATTGGTTTGCATAATCCACATAAAAAATTTGGATATGAAGTTGATCTTGGATATATGAGTAACATGGCTGAAACGCGTTATATTTATTTTTTAATTAAGGCAACGCACAAACCTGTTGGCGCACTTTCATTGGATGTTGATTTTAATATTAAACGGTTTGGAGTGGTGACCAGCGCTGTTTATGCAGTTCAACCTTTTTCACCATTGGATATTACTTATGATGGCGCCGGCGCGCAACCTTCCGCTTATGAAGCAAGAATCAATTACGTTATTGAAGTTCATCGTCATCCATTGGTTCCTGCGGTTGGCTATGCGCAATCTTCTCAAGCATTATTTTTAAGTATGCCGCGCTATACTTACATTTTTAGTCTTGAATATTGGATTGATAAATATTTATCGACGACGGTCGAATTTCTACAATCGAAAAACTATGCGGCTGGTAACGTTGGAACTTATGCAACCAGTGCAACTACTTTTGGAACTGAGACGGGAAATGGGAATTGGAATAGCGTCGGCATTCTTGAGTTAGCTGCTCACTTCTGATCAAAAAGAAATCATTCAGTTATCGCGATCAATTAATGTGCAAAAAAATTACTTTTGCGAAATCAAAGCGTAAAGGTCGACTACTAAAAACTAAATTTAAAAAAGAATGTAACTATTGTTCAAAATTTGGTTGACATTATTATTTTGTCAGGAGTAGGATTGAAAGACATCAACCGACATTGATATCACAAAAGAGCGTAAGAGCCTGCCCCAAAGTACTTTTTATGTACGAAATTGAGCGGGCGAGTATTTTGGGACAGGCTCTTTGCCCCTCGTGTGGAACAAACGCTTCAAAAAAAACCCCGCGAAAGCGGGGTTTTTTATTTCAATCATTCAATGAGTCTCAGATTACATCATTCCACCCATGCCGCCCATTCCACCCATGCCGCCGCCTTCGCCGCCGCCATGAGAATGTTCTTCTTTCTTCGGCAATTCAGTGACCATACATTCTGTCGTGATCATCAAACTTGCGATCGACGCCGCATTTTGCAATGCAGTACGAGTTACTTTGGTTGGATCCAAAATACCCATTTCAATCATATCGCCGTATTCGCCAGTCGCTGCGTTATAACCAAAGCTGTCTGATTTGCTTTCAGCAACTTTTGCTAAAATAACCGCTGCTTCTTCGCCAGCATTTTTTACGATTTGACGTAATGGCGCTAACAATGCACGACGCACGATTTCAACACCAACGCGCTGATCATCATTGTCGACTTTAATTTTATCAATCGCACGACAAGCACGAATTAATGCAACACCACCACCCGGCACAACACCTTCTTGAACCGCAGCACGAGTTGCATGCAATGCATCTTCAACACGCGCTTTCTTTTCTTTCATTTCAATTTCAGTTGCAGCGCCCACTTTAATTACTGCAACACCGCCAGCTAATTTCGCTAAACGTTCTTGCAATTTTTCGCGATCGTAATCAGATGTTGTTGTATCAACTTCAGCGCGAATTTGTGCGATGCGACCTTTAATTTCTTTTCCGTCGCCAGAACCATCGATAATCGTAGTGTTTTCTTTCGTTACAACAATACGTTTTGCAGTTCCTAAATCATTAATCGTTGCCGCTTCCAATGTCAAACCAACTTCTTCCGAAATTACTTTTGCACCGGTTAAAACAGCAATATCTTGCAACATTGCTTTGCGACGATCACCAAATCCAGGCGCTTTTACCGCAGCAACTTTTACAATGCCGCGAATGGTATTAACAACTAATGTTGCTAATGCTTCGCCTTCAACATCTTCAGCAATAATTAATAATGGTTTTCCTGCTTTCGCAACTGCTTCCAAAATCGGCAACATTTCGCGAATGTTAGAAATCTTTTTATCAACCACTAAAACAAAAGGCGCGTCTAATTCCGCACTCATTGTTTGTTGATTGTTGATGAAATAAGGTGATAAATAACCGCGATCAAATTGCATACCTTCAACAACAGATAATTCATTATCAAAACCAGAACCATCTTCTGTTGTGATCACACCTTCTTTACCCACTTTTTCCATCGCTTGCGCAATAATTTGTCCGATTGATTCATCAGAATTTGCAGAAATTGTACCAACTTGTGCAATTGCTTTATTATCTGTGCAAGGTTTCGAAATCTTTTTCAATTCTTCTGTAACAGAAATAACTGCTTTTTCGATACCGCGTTTTAAATCCATTGGATTCATGCCCGCAGCAACCGAACGAATACCTTCTGTCAAAATTGCTTCTGCTAAAACAGTTGCGGTTGTTGTGCCGTCACCCGCTAAATCTGATGTGCGCGACGCAACTTCTTTTACCATTTGTGCGCCCATATTTTCAAATTTGTCGGCTAATTCAATTTCTTTTGCAACACTCACACCATCTTTTGTAATGGTTGGTGCGCCAAAAGATTTATCTAAAACAACATTACGACCGCGAGGTCCTAATGTTACTTTCACAGCACCTGCTAATTTACTAACACCAGTTGCCATTGCATGCAATGCTTCCGGTCCAAATCTCAATTCTTTTGCACTCATTTTTCGATCACTCCCATAATGTCTTCTTCACGCATCACAATTAAATCTTGACCGTCGATTTTAATTTCTGTTCCGGAATATTTTCCGAACACAACGGTATCACCTTTTTTCACAGCCAATGGAATTACTTTTCCATCAACCAACATTTTTCCAGCGCCAATTGCCATCACGGTTCCGCGAATGGGTTTTTCTGCTGCTGAATCTGGAATGACAATTCCACCTGCAGATGTACGTTCTTCTTCTAAACGTTTGATCACAACTCGATCATGTAATGGTTTAATATTCACAACTTTCTCTCCTGATTTACTTTTAACATTTTCTACCTGGAGCGCATGATACATCGATCTGCGTCCGATGCACAGATAATGTGGGCTGATATGAAAATTTCAAGGGGGGTGATTACAATACTTACACTTCGCGACAATTTGCTAATTGATTTTTGCCCAATTCTCAAATTTTAATTCTTTAATCTTTTCAAAATGTTTAACATTATTGGTGACTAAAATTCCATCATTCGCAAGCGCAATGCTCGCAATCATCAAATCCATATCAGCCAGCAAATTACCTTGTTTTTTCAGATGTGCTTTATGTTTTGCAAAATGCATAGATGCGGCAGGTGAAAATTCAAGCACCCGAATTTCTTTTAAAAAATCCTGTATTTTTTTTAAGTTCTGTTCTTTTTGTGTTGAATTAAAAGCGCCGTACAGTAATTCTGTTTGATTAATAATGGTGGTTGATAAATCCGATTGCGCAATAACCGATATCTTTTCAACAACGCGCTCATGTCCTTTTAAAAAATAAATTAATATATCTGTATCTAATACATATTTCATAACTTTGTCTTAATCGTTTTATTGCGTCGATCATTTTTAATCGCGAATAACATATCATCTGATTCTTTTTCAGAAAAAATACCTGCAAATCGCATTAATGTATTGTTTAATTTGAGTTGTTGATTAGCATAATATTGCAGAGCTTTTTCAACTACCGCTGTTTTTGAAGTGCGTAATTTTCCTTCGAGCTGTTTTAAAATCATCATTGCCTGATGACTTAAACGAAAGTTAGTTGGCTTTTTATGTGAATTCTTGAGTGGTTTCATCATCCTCTACCCGCAATTAGATGTATGTACAAATTATAGCATAATTTAATTTTTTGTCAATACAGTTAAAAGCATTTGGCATTAATGCGTTCGAAATATATCTGCAACCATAGCTTTATCAAAAGCATATCGATGGTTGCAATATTCACATGTCACAACAATTTCCGCATTTTCTTTTAAAATTAAATTCGCTTCAGTGATTCCCATCACACGAATCGCATCCGCCATTTTTTCAACTGAACAACCACATTGAAAAGATAATTCACGCGCATCAAATAAACGAATTGCTTCATCAGGAAAATAATATGCTAGAAAAGAAGCATTATTATCGTAAAATATTTCTGCGGGATTAATTGCTTTGATACGTTCTACAATTAATTCCCATGATTTTTTATCATCAATATTTTTTTCTTCCGGCATTAATTGCAATAACATTCCCACTGCATATTTTTCTGTAACAGAAAGTGAAAACGTCGTCGGCAATTGTTCTGATTGCAAAAAATAAAATGTCAGTGCTTCTGAAATAGTTCTATTTTCAAGTGAAACCATTCCTTGCATCGGTCGATCTTGTCCTTTTTGAAAAATCGTAATCACCAATTCGCCTTCACCAAATCCATTTAATAATTCTGTATCCGGCGCGCTCGAATCCCATTGCGCCAATCCGCGCAAATGTCCATCACTATTAATTTGCGCGACCAATAATTTAATTGCGCTCGTTTCACTTTGAAATTGAATGGTCATGCGTCCATTTAATTTAATCGTTTCCATTAATAATGCAGACGCCACTAAAACTTCGCCTAAAAATTGCTGAATAATCGGCGGATAATTATGCTGTTTTAAAATATCGTGATAACTTTTTGTTAAATGTACAATCACACCACGCACATCTTTTTCTTCGAACAAAAATTTTTGTGCGGAGTCGGTGTTGAGCATTTTTATTTTTTTATTGGGTGACATTTCCTACTCCCACTTCCACTCCCACTCCCACAAGTATACAATACGTCATCTCAACTTATCCCACCGAGGTCATCATGAAAGATACATATCATACACGCAGCGAACTCAAGATCAATGGCAAAACATTTCATTATTTCAGCTTAAATAAGCTTGCAGAAAAATTTCCGAAAATACATCAACTTCCTTTTTCATTAAAAATATTATTAGAAAATCAATTGCGCAATGAAGATGGTGAATCAACTTCTACAAAAGATATTGAAGCATTTTCATTATGGCTTGATAAAAAACATTCTGAACATGAAATCGCTTATCGTCCTGCACGCGTTTTAATGCAGGATTTTACGGGTGTTCCTGCCGTTGTTGATTTAGCTGCGATGCGCGATGCAATGAAAATGTTAAAAGGAAATCCAGAAAAAATTAATCCATTATGTCCAGTTGATTTAGTTATCGATCATTCAGTGCAAGTTGATTTTTACGGTGATAAAAGCGCATTTAAAGAAAATGTCACGATGGAAATGGATCGCAATTTTGAGCGTTATCAATTTTTAAAATGGGGACAAAAAGCATTTGATAATTTTCAAGCCGTTCCACCTGGCACGGGAATTTGTCATCAAGTGAATTTAGAATATTTAGCGCATGGCGTTTGGAATAGTGAAATTGATGGTCAACATTATGCATATCCAGACACATTAGTTGGAACGGACAGTCACACAACTATGATTAATGGTCTTGGCGTTTTGGGTTGGGGTGTGGGTGGAATTGAAGCAGAAGCTGCAATGCTTGGACAACCAGTTTCAATGTTAATTCCTGATGTCGTTGGATTTAAATTAGAAGGTGAATTGCAAAAAGGAATTACTGCAACTGATTTAGTTTTGACTGTGACACATATGTTGCGAAAAAAAGGTGTCGTTGGAAAATTTGTTGAATTTTACGGACCAGGATTAAAATATTTACCACTTGCTGATCGTGCAACGATTGCCAATATGGCGCCAGAATATGGTGCAACGTGTGGATTATTTCCAATCGATGCAGAAACAATTAAATACATGCAATTAACGAATCGCGATCAAAATACTGTTGCGCTGGTACAAGAGTACACGAAAGCGCAAGGCATGTGGCATGATGAACATGCAATTGAGCCTGTATTTTCCGATACATTAGAATTAAATCTATCAACCGTTGTGCCAAGTGTTGCAGGACCAAAACGTCCGCAAGATCAAGTGCCCATTAATGTTTTACCAAAAGCAGTGCAAGATTATTTAGATTTAAATAAAGTACTTGATCAAACAAAAGCATTTGCAACAGGTGTTGGTTTTGATTTACATCATGCTGATGTTGTTATCGCGGCAATTACGAGTTGCACCAACACATCGAATCCATCGGTAATGTTAGCAGCAGGATTACTCGCAAAAAAAGCCTTAGCAAAAGGATTATCTGCAAAACCTTGGGTGAAATCTTCGCTCGCACCGGGATCGAAAGTGGTTACCGATTATTTGAAAAAAACTGATCTGCAAAAATATTTAGATGAACTGGGATTTTATTTAGTAGGTTATGGTTGCACAACTTGCATTGGAAATTCCGGTCCATTGCATGAATCAATTGCAAAAACAATTACTGATAATCAATTAGTCGCATGCGCAGTTTTATCTGGCAATAGAAATTTTGAAGGACGCATTCATCCGCAAGTGCGTGCAAGTTGGTTAGCATCGCCTCCGTTGGTTGTTGCTTATGCGCTTGCCGGCACGATGAAAATTGATTTAAGCAAAGATCCCATTGCCACCAATAAATCTGGCGAAAAAATTTATCTAAAAGATATTTGGCCGACGCCAGAAGAAATCGCCGACGTATTAAAATTAGTAACGCGCGATATGTTTACAAAAGAATACAGCGAAATTTTTGCGGGTGATGACAGTTGGCGCGCAATTAATATTAATGCAACAGAAACGTATGCGTGGGATCCAAAATCAACTTACGTAAAATTACCGCCGTATTTTGAAGGCATGAAAAAAATTCCTGACGCGCCAAAAGATATCAAAAACGCGAGAATTTTAGCTATTTTTGGCGATAGCGTCACAACCGATCATATTTCACCAGCAGGTTCAATTAAAGCGGATAGTCCAGCAGGAAAATATTTGATGGAACATGGTGTATCGGTTATCAATTTTAATTCTTATGGTTCACGTCGTGGAAATCATGAAGTGATGATGCGCGGCACATTTGCGAATGTTCGTATACGCAATGAAATGCTTGAAAATGTTGAAGGTGGTTTTACAAAATATTTTCCAGATGGAAAACAACTTTCAATTTATGATGCAGCGATGGAATATCAAAAAACAAAAACGCCACTTGTGGTTTTTGCGGGCAGCGAATATGGCTCAGGTTCATCACGCGATTGGGCTGCAAAAGGAACATTATTGCTCGGCGTAAAAGCAGTGATCGCAGAAAGTTTTGAGCGCATTCATCGCTCGAATTTAATTGGCATGGGTGTTTTACCATTAGTATTTATAAATGGCATGACACGCAAAACATTAAAATTAACAGGTGACGAAACAATTAATATCACCGGAATTGAAAACGGTTTTAAAGTCGGCGCAACATTAAAATTACACATCACGCGTGCAAATGGTAATTCAGAAACGATCGATGTGCATTGCCGCATCGATACGCAAAATGAATTAAATTATTATTTGAATGGTGGGATTTTGCAGTATGTGTTGCGCGGGTTGCAGTGATTTTGTTGGTTTAAAATTACATAATGGAACATGACATCCGCGACTCTTGTGGATCTCGTCTAGGTTTTTTTATAACCGCATTATTATATATCCCATGTTTCACTACAGCTTGCCGTGGTATCGATACAACGAGTTTGTGCATTTCTGAAAAAAACTCCGACAGAAGTTGAGTTACATTAGAAGGGTTTTTCGACAATGACCGCTGTATCAACACTAAATCAGTTTCAGACAAACTAGTTACAACACCGAGAAACGTGCAAAGTAAAGGCGATGTTCCCAAAAAAAAATTTTCATCAGAAAAATCGTTTTGTTTATTTGAAAGCCGGCGATATTTTATGCACAATCCTTGCAAAAAATCCTCGGTGAGCATTGGGTATTGATCAAGCGCGTGGGTTAAATGCACCGCGGCAGAAATGGGGATTTTATATTTTTCACATAATGGCACCAGCTGCATTTCTATTGTTAACGATTTTTTTAGACATACGGTCTGCAAAAACCGAATGGTTTCTGAATTAAGATTGTGCGCATGGGTGTAAAAAAACGAGATAATATTGGTGAGAAAATCCTGTTTTACTTGCATGGGTGCATTATTAAATCCCTTAAACATCGTATAAATTATTTTTCTAATCTCGGGAAATATATAAAGAAACTGTAACTGGAGCTTTACATTTTGACAGGCAGCAAGAAAATCATTAGCTTGAGACGGTGTTTCACACAAAAGCGTTCCACGTAGCGCAGCATTAATCTTCTCTTTTATTTTTTCTAGATCAATTTCTTTAGACATAATCTAAAATCTCAAAATTACACTGACAACACCACACACGGAATTTGCTTTTTCTAAATGGAATGTCAGTAGTATACTGTCGGTATATTAAAAAAATCTTAAGAGATCAAATGAAATATAAATTTGCACTTTTTTCTCTGCTGTTTTTATACATCAGCGCTGTATTTGCGGCTGTGCAACCACTTCCGGCTGATCAAGCATTTCAATTTTCCGCAACCGCAAAAGATTATCAAACCATTTTAGTGCAATTTAAAATCGCGCCAAATTATTATTTATATCAAAAACATTTTCATTTTAAAGTAATCAAGCCTGATAATGTTGCGCTTGGAAATCCACTTTATCCAAGCAATATTGAAACATTAAAAACTAATTTGGGAATTTTTGATGTGTATGCGCATGCACTTACAATTCCCATTCCTATTATTGATGCAACTGAAAAGAATATTGTTCTGCAAGTACATTATCAAGGTTGTTCAAAAGCAGGGTATTGTTATCCACCCACAACTAAAATAGTCGAAATTAATTTAGTGGGAAATTATTTACAACCAGCAACAGAATTAAAAATAGATGTAGCGCCAATTATTCAAGCAGCTTCGCAAAATAAATTTGAAAATTTACTCACATCGCATTCACTTTTTCTCGTCATCACAGGGTTTTTTGTATTCGGATTATTATTGTCGTTAACGCCATGCGTATTACCCATGATTCCCATTTTATCTAGCATGATTATTGGAAAAGAAAAAAGTCATGCGTTTTTATTATCTTTGTTTTATGTTTTAGGCATGGCAATTACGTATGCAATCGCGGGAATTTTTTTTGGTGTTGTTGGAAGTAATGTGCAAGCGCTATTTCAACAACCCTGGATTATTATTTGTTTTAGTATTTTATTTATTTTAATGGCATTGTCTTTATTTGGATTATTTAATTTGCAATTACCCGAAAAATGGCGCAGTAAAATCGCAGCGATGAGTTACCATCAAAAAAGCGGAACCTATTTTGGCGCTGCAGTGATGGGTGTTTTTTCAACTTTAATTTTATCGCCGTGTGTCACACCGCCGCTCGTCGCAGCACTTGGATTTATTAGTCAAAGTGGTAATGCGGCACTTGGTGGTATTGCATTGTTTGCAATGGGAATTGGAATGGGTGCGCCATTATTATTAATTGGCGCACTCGGTTCACGCATTTTGCCAAAATCAGGCGCGTGGATGAATGCAGTAAAATATTTTTTAGGAATTTTATTATTATTGGTTGCGCTATTTATGTTGCAGCGTGTATTTCCAGAAATAAATTTATTTCGCGTATTTTCAGAAGAGCAATCTACATCTGTACTTGTTTTTAAAAATGTAAATTCAGTTGCTGAAATAAATAAAGAACTCAATTCGGCCAATAATAAGATTGTAATGCTCGATTTTTCTGCGGATTGGTGTGTTGCTTGCAAAGAATTAGATGTGCTGACTTTTCAAAACCCAGCAGTTCAAAAGCAACTAAAACAATTTATTTTATTGCGCGCTGATGTAACGAAAAACACAATAGAAGATCAAGTGCTAGAAAAATATTATAATGTGATCGCGCCACCTACAATTTTATTTTTCAAAAATAATCAAGAAATTCAGAACTCGCGAATCATTGGCGCTCTTTCTGCCGAACAATTTTTAAAACATATTAATTTTGGTGCGGTAAAATAATCGTTTATCATAGCGCACCAAATACACTTTTCTTAATGCATGGTTGAATGGTAATTTTTAGACCTTATCTTTGAGCTACTTTGATGTAGAATTTTCTACATCAAAGTGAGCTAATGTGCGGTTTAAGGACAAATAGGAACAGGAACATTAGGATTCCATTTTGAACAAGTATATTGAACAAGAACATCACACCATGGTACGCGATTATATACCGTACTACAACTTTTTGGACTGATTGGCGGGACTTTTCCAGCGCCCCAGTTACCCGAACAGTACTGAGCAGCCACAATAGCACCACGACTCCTGGATGATTTACAATAGAAATTTCCTGCGTTGAAGGGAGGAGAATTATATTGGCTACCAGTACAAACGTACATGTTGCCGCTCTTAACCCAATCTGCACTTCTTGAACAAGCTGCAAATACACCAGTACAAACAAACAAAATCGAGCTGACTAAAACAGCCAAGAAAATTTTCATTTTTTTCCTCCAAATTTTGATAAAAAACTGTCCATGCATTGATATACTACCCCCCTCCAGAGAGCCACAGCAATTATTTTCTTTATTGTTTGGACTATTATGCTGATTATAAGTTGCACGATTTAACAACAACTTGCCGACATCTGCGTCGATCTAGACATTATCTTTCATCTAGTGCAGAATACGCCATGGCAAAAATATTGATATTACACGGGCCCAATTTGAACATGCTTGGCACACGCGAGCCAGAGCACTATGGGAATGAGCGATTGGAGGATATCAACAATCAGCTCATCGGGCAAGGGATGGAATTAGCACACTCCGTGCTCTGTTTTCAGAGCAATGCGGAGCATCAGCTTGTCGATCGCATTCAACAAGCATTTCACGACAAAATCGATTTTATCATTATCAATCCCGCTGCTTTTACACACACCAGTATTGCCATTCGCGATGCATTATTAGCCGTCAAAATTCCTTTTATTGAAGTACATTTATCAAATGTGCATGCACGCGAATCATTTCGCCATCATTCTTATTTTTCAGATATTGCGATTGGTACGATTGGTGGATTTGGTGCGAATAGTTATAAATTAGCATTAAAAGCTGCGGATGAATTTATTTTAAAACAACGCGAGAAATAAAATGGATACACGAAAAATAAAAAAATTAATTGAATTAGTGAAAGAAACTGGCATTGGCGAATTAGAAGTAAAATCAGGCGATGATTGCGTTCGTATTAATTGTCAAATTAATACAATACCTACTTTCACACAAGTTGCAGCGCCCATGCCAACTGCTGCAGCGCCAGCAGCACCTGCAATTGCTGCAGAAAACACTACAAATGCAGCAAAAAAACACGAACACATCGAAGGTCACAAAGTAAAATCACCCATGGTCGGCACAGTATATTTAAGCGGAACGCCTGGCAAACCACCTTTCGTCAGCGTCGGACAAAAAATAAAAATCGGCGACACATTATGTTTAATTGAAGCAATGAAAATGTTTAATAAAATTGAAGCAGACAAAACCGGAACCATTGCAGCGCGCTTAGTTGAAAATGAACAACCAGTTGAATACGATCAACCATTATTTATTATTGAAGAATAAGTGATTTATTATGTTTAAAAAAGTATTAATTGCAAATCGCGGCGAAATTGCATTACGCATTCATCGCGCATGCAAAGAATTAAATATTAAAACGGTCGCTGTTTATTCCACTGCAGATCAAAATTTAATGCATGTGAAATTAGCAGACGAATCTGTTTGTATTGGTCCACCCAGTTCTGCACAAAGTTATTTAAGTATTCCCGCTGTGATTAGCGCTGCTGAAATTGCACACGTCGATGCAATTCATCCTGGATATGGTTTTCTCGCTGAAAATGCAGACTTTGCGGAGCATGTTGAAAAAAGTGGTTTTGCATTTATTGGTCCGCGTCACGAAACAATTCAATTAATGGGAAATAAAGTTTCTGCAATTAATACCATGCGTGCGGCAGGTATACCTTGTATACCAGGATCAAATGGCGCGTTATCTGATGACGCACAAGAAAATATTAAAATGGCAAAAAAAATTGGTTATCCAATTATTGTCAAAGCATCAGGTGGCGGTGGCGGACGCGGCATGCGTGTTGTGCGCGAAGAAAGTGAATTAATTAATGCCATCGCGATGACAAAAACAGAAGCCGGCGCAGCATTTGGTACTGATGAAGTTTACATGGAAAAATTTTTAGAAAATCCGCGTCATATTGAAATTCAAGTATTGGGAGATGGGCAAGGAAATGCAATTCATTTAGGCGAACGTGATTGCTCAATGCAACGTCGTCATCAAAAAATTTTAGAGGAAGCACCCGCACCTGGAATTACAGCAGCGCAACGCAAAAAGATCGGTGATTTATGTGTAAAAGCATGTGTTGATATTAATTATCGCGGCGCGGGAACATTTGAATTTTTATATCAAGACGGTGAATTTTATTTTATTGAAATGAATACGCGCGTGCAAGTTGAACATCCTGTAACAGAAATGATTACAGGGATTGATATTGTCAAAGCACAAATTCGAATTGCTGCGGGACAAAAATTACAATTTAAACAAGAAGACATTTCTTGGACGGGTCATGCAATGGAATGTCGCATTAATGCAGAAGATCCTTACACATTTTTACCATGCCCTGGAACAATTTCAGTTTATCATGCGCCCGGCGGAATGGGCGTGCGTTTAGATTCACATATTTATACTGGGTACAAAGTACCACCCTATTATGATTCTTTAATTGGAAAATTAATTGTGCATGCACAAACGCGTGAAAATGCAATTGCACGCATGCGAAATGCATTAGAAGAAACCGTCATTGAAGGGATAAAAACAAATATTCCATTACATCAAGAATTAATGGACGATCTCGAATTTAAAAAATCCGCGCAGAATATTCATTATCTAGAAAAGAAGCTTAAATTAAAATCGTAAACAAATAACGAATAACGAATAACGAATAACGAATAACGAAACATGACATCACACTTTCAAATCTCTGCCACAGTTTCTGATCATAATATCGAAGTATTGTCCGATATTTTTTTACAACTTGGTGCTGAAGCAATTACCATGACTGACGCAACAGACGAACCCCTATTTCAATTATCACCTGATGATGCACCGTTATGGAAAAATACAACATTGCACGCATTATTTAATTCTACAGATTCGGCAGATCAAATTGTGCAATCCATTAAAAATAATTATTCTCAATTTAGTGATCTTAATTTTTATATTGAAAATATGGAAAATAAAAATTGGGTTGAAGCGACACAAAAACAATTTCACGCACAACAATTTAATGATTTATGGATTTGCCCGCAATGGGAAAAAGATGAGTGGCTACAAAAAAATAAATCGAAAAAAATTCCTGTTGTATTTATTGAGCCTGGATTAGCATTCGGAACAGGAACGCATCCAACTACACAATTATGTTTAACGTGGCTCGCAACACATTCATTAAAAAATAAAACAATAATTGATTATGGTTGCGGCTCCGGAATTTTAGCGCTCGCTGCTTGCGCGCTCGATGCGAAAACTGTGTTGGCGACAGATCATGATGAACAAGCATTATTATCAACAGAAAATAATGCAAAATATAATATTTTTAAAAACGAGTTATGTATTGTAAATACCGATGAAATAAAATTAGCGCGCGCTAATATTATTATTGCAAACATTTTAGCAAATCCATTAATTGCATTAGCAGAAACATTAACAAATTTATTATTGCCAAAAGGAAAATTAATTTTATCGGGAATTTTAGCAGCTGATGCTGATCGTGTTGCCGCTGCATATGAAAATTATTTTACGCGTGTTGATACGCAGCAAAAAGATGAGTGGGTGTTGATAGAATTTGAAAAAACACGGTATTGAAATATTTTTCTATACTCGATATTGTGAGCACAAAGTAAAATAAAATGGTGCTCTGATAATGCCCACAATACTTAGAACCGAGGGATTTCGTTTTTTCTTTTTTAGCAATGAAAATAATGAACCGCCACATATACATGTTGAGCATGGTGATTTTGTTGCGAAATTTTGGTTAAATCCTGTAAAACTTGCTGATGCATATGGATTTCGCAGCAATATATTAGCTAAAATAACCATGATGGTAATGCAACATAGAGTATTATTTTTGGAGAAATGGCATGAGTTTTTTAGACATTAAATTTGATGATCGTGCAGTCGATGTTCATTTTTCTAAAACTTCAGTATGTTTTGTTTTGGCAGATGGCAGAGAAATTTCCGCACCATTAATTTGGTTTCCAAAATTACGAGACGCAAATGAGATTGACAGAAAAAATTGGCGCTTGATTGGTAAAGGTATCGGTGTACACTGGCCGTCAATTGATGAAGATATTTCAATTAACGCATTAATGAAAACAAATTCTTAGGATCTTTTAAGTCTGGGATTAAATCCATCTCACTTCCAATATTATTTTTCAAACATAATTGATAAATAAATTTTAATATCGCAAAATCTTCCAATGCAAAACCAACTGAATCAAACAAAGTAATTTCAGAATCCGATTCACGTCCCTTTTTAATTCCACATATTAATTCCCATAATTCAGCATAAATTTTTGCATCACTTTGTTGAATTTCACCTTCCGCTTTTGTTTGTGGTAAATATTCCACGACAATTTTCGCACACGACAAAATATTTTTATCTAATTCCGTTTTTCCAGGGCAATCTCCACCAATTCCATTAATGTGCAAACCTGATTTAATTAAAGATGCATCTAAAATATTTGTTTGCTTTTTATTAGCAGTTGCAGTCGTAATAATATCTACGTTTTCAACTACATTTTTTCCATTCGCACACGGAATTAATTTTACATTATATTTTTTTAAATTATGTGAAAATTTTTCCATCGCATTTTTATCAATATCAAAATATTTTACAATTTGAATATCAAATAAAGATTTAAATGCGAGTGTTTGAAATTCTGATTGTGCGCCCGTTCCAATAATCCCAAAAGCAGTTGAATTTTTGCGTGCCAAATATTTTGCTGCTAATGCAGATGTTGCTGCGGTTCGCAAAGCAGTTAACAAGGTCATTTCAGAAATCATCAGCGGATAACCCGTTTTAACTTCCGCTAATAATCCCACCGCAACAACAGTTTGTTTTTTTAAATTCGCATTATTCGGATGACCATTTACAAATTTAAATGTATAAAATTCATCATCGTAAATTGGCATTAATTCAATGACACCTTGATCAAGGTGTGCTGCATGGCGAGATGATTTTTTAAAATCATTCCATCGTGAAAACTCTTTTTCCAACACAACAATAAATTCTTGGTAAAATTTTTCAATGCTTATTTTTTGGATGATTTTTTGGATGTCAGCAACAGTGATAACTCGAACCATACAAAATCCCTTTGTAAAATTATATCTTACACCCAATCCTTCGGTTTTAAAAAATATTCCGTCAATTTTTCTTCCTCAGAATTTTTTTCTGGCGTGAAATTATATTTCCATTCCACTTGTGGCGGCAGTGACATTAAAATAGATTCTGTACGTCCTTTCATTTGCAAACCAAATAATGTACCGCGATCTTCTACTAAATTAAATTCAACATAACGGCCACGACGATAATGCTGAAAAGATTTGTGCGCATCATTAAATGCGTGTGATTTTCTTTTTTCAATAATGGGAATATACGCATCAATAAATCCATTGCCTACATTTTTTAAAAATGCGAAACACTTTTCAAAAGATAATTCATTTAAATCATCAAAAAATAATCCACCGATGCCGCGATGTTCATTGCGATGTTTAATAAAAAAATAATCATCGGCTGCTTTTTTAAATCGCGGATAAAAATTTTTATCACTTTTATCACAAAAATTTTTTGCAGTTTTGTGCCAATGAATGCAATCTTCTTCAAAACCATAATACGGCGTTAAATCAAATCCACCGCCAAACCACCAAATAATTTCGCCATCTGTTTTTTTTGCTTGAAAATAGCGAACATTTAAATGCGCGGTGGGAACAAAAGGATTTTTTGGATGAATGACGGATGACACGCCCATTGCTTCAAAAGATGCGCCAAGTAAATCAGGATTTTTTGTGGTTGCGGCTGGCGGTAAAGAATCTCCAATTACGGAAGAAAAATTCACACCAGCTTTTTCTAATATATTTCCGTTTTCTAAAATACAACTTAAGCCATCGATTTTATTTTTTGTCCATTTGTCTTTGTAAAATTTTTTTGATGCGTCTTGATTTTCTAATGCAACGCATAAACGATTTTGAAGATCGAGTAAAAAGTTTTTGATTGCTGGAATATTGTTTGTCATTGTTTGAGTTTACTGCAAAACGCCCTTGTTTCGGTCACGTTGTTCCCTGCACGCAGGCTTCTGAATAATGTTTATTTGTTCGCTTTGCTCACGCTTATTTTAAACCGATTTCTCTCATTCTTTCTTCATAATAACTTAATCGCGTATGACGATCTGATAAAATTACTTCATCACGCGGATGTAAAAATAACGGCATCGACAAACGTGATTTTTTTGCATCTTCGCCAGTTGGATTTAATACGCGGTGTTTCGTTGATTTATAATAATGTGCACTGCATTCTTGCAACATATCGCCCGCGTTTACAATAATCCAACCTGGATTTACTGGCACATCAATCCAATTTCCATTTGCATCTTGTGCTTGTAAACCAGAAGCAGTTGCCGCAGGTAATAATGTTAATAAATTAATATCTTCATGCGCTGCTGCACGAAGTGCGCCTGCAGGTTCATTGCCTGTTAATGGCGGATAATGTAACAAACGAAATAAAGTATTTTGACTATCTTTAATCATGTCCGGCAATCGCATCGAAAATTTTGTACGCACATCAGCAGGCGCATTATCATCAACCCATTTTAATAATGTGCTCGCCATTTCTTTTAATGATGTTGCCATTTTATCTGTGATAGTTAAACATGATTTTGGACAACGCTTGCCTTGATAATAATGATAAAATTCTTTTAAATCTTTTTTGTCATAACCTTTTGCAGTTTCAGACATTTTCGCAGGAACATATCCGTCATGTGTTACAGGATTAAATACATATGCAGGATCATTTCTTTCGTCTGAATTAAAAAATGCGTACCACGCTTTATAAGTTTCATCGATTAATGTTTGTGAAATAGGATGATTGGAAAGAACTGCAAAACCAATTTCTTTTAAACCGGCTGCAAATTCAGCAGGCGCTGTTTGAGATTGATAATCAATCACTCTGATTTTCATTTTCACTCCTATTTTTAAGAGAAATATGCGAAGCGAATCGTATCGTAAAATAATGAATTAGTCCATAACAGACTTAATAAACGGGATGGTAAGTTTACGTTTCGCCGCTAATGACGCGTGGTCTAATTTTTCTAATGCAGAAAATAAATCGCGCATATTACGCGAATAATGATGCAATAAATAATGACTTACTTCATCCGATATACTTAAACCACGCATTGCAGCACGCATTTGTAATGCTTGAATTTTTTCAGCATCGGTTAAATTTTTTATTTCCAGAACCAATCCCCATTGCAAACGCGATTGTAAATCTTTTAATGCACATGATAATTGTTGCGGCGGTTTTTTTGCGCTCACTAATAATTGCGTATGATTATCACGCGCGCGATTATAAAAATAAAATAATGCTTCTTCCCATTCGGAATTGCCGATAATTGCATCGACATCATCAATACAAACACTTTCCTGCGTTTCTAATGCTTCAAAAATTTCTGGTGAAAAATCAGTGTAATTTTCTAATGATAAATAAAAAATATTTTGCGAAATATGGCAACATGATTGCAATAAATGTGTTCTGCCACTTCCTGATTCGCCGTAACAATAAATAAATGATTCTGATTTTTTTATCGTAAATGCTTTTAATGTTTCAATTAATTGTGTATTGCTACCCACAAAAAAATTATCAAATAATGCGTCATCTCGTAATTTTAATTTAAGTGGTAATTGAAGCATTAGGCTTGATTTCCCATCCAATAATAATCTAATTGCGCTGGATTGCTGCTATTGCGAGATTGAAAATTATTATCTGCTGCTAACAATGATTGAAATTGTGCTGTATTTCCAGAAATTTTTACAGTCAACAATACTTGATCGCCGCGTACTTTTTCAACCGCAACGTTTGTTACATCATTTTTTGCGCGTAAATCTTGTAATACTTGCACATAATCTGCGGCGGATTTTACGCCGGACACAATTAATGTCACTGTTTGTGCAGTAACAGTTTGTGTTGCCGTTGATGTTTTTTCCGCTGCTTTTTTTAATAATTTTTGCAATCCATTTTGATCAAACACAACTTGTAATGTTAATGGTGGTTGTGAATTTGGTTGTTCAATGTACGCGTAACTTTGCACCCATCGTGTTAAATTTGTCGATGCTTTTTGAATTGCCGGCACACTCATTTCGTTTGCATCGCCACTCATTTGCACAACCACTTGTGAAAATGCAGATTGAATTGCAATTTGTAATGCAGCTGCGGAACGATCAGTGACTGCAACGGTTGCTTGATTTAATGAAATCGGTACGGCGGTTGCGGTTGTGATTGAATCAGCAAAAGAAAATCCCGCATAAAAAAATAACATGCCAATTAAAAAAAGTTTGATCATTTTTTTCATTATCATCATCCTGAAGTTTTTAAGTTGGAATATTGTAACCGAATATTACTCACTTCGCTCATCACATTCTTGAAACGATTATGCACAACTTATCCACAGACTATCCCATAAAAGACAACAACCTGTGCATAAAATTATGTATAATAACTAATCAACATGGGTAATTGATTGAACATTAAGCAAAAATAGACTTCACACATCTAACAAACCTGCTATAATCATGCAGATAGAGGTGGTAAAATTTTTATCAACTTTTATGTCATATCGCATCATTGCGGGAGAAAGTCATGGTTAAATCTGAACTGATCATGCAAATTGCAGAACAACAAAGTCACTTATCAATTAAAGATATTGAATTAAGTGTAAATTATATTGTTGATTGCATGAGCGACAGTTTAGGTGAAGGTCATCGCATAGAAATTCGCGGATTCGGCAGTTTTAGTTTACATTATCGTCCATCACGCAAAGCGCACAATCCAAAAACTGGCGCACGCGTTTTCACTGCTGCAAAATACACACCACATTTCAAACCCGGAAAAGATTTGCGCGATCGCGTTAATAGCAATCGCACACTTTATCCAATCAAAGATGATACGGACGAAGTAGAATAATTATTTAAATCCCGCAATCGCCGCATCACCGAATAATTTTTTCGCTTCCAGTGCAACTGGCTGTGATTGAAACGCTTCAACCAATTCTTTTATTTTCTTTTCGCGCTCTTCACCAACACGCGCAACAATTAAATTCATGTAAGGCGAATCAGTGCTTTCTTCAAATAATGCTTTTGAAGGTGAAAAACCAGCGGGAATTGCATAATTTGTATTGAGCGCACCCAATGCAACGTCTTGCAATGCGCGCGGCACTTGCGCAGCATCTAATTCAATTATTTTAAAATGTTTTGGATTGCTTGCAATATCTTGTATCGTTGCATTAATCGTGACATTCGGTTTCAACGTAATTAATCCTGCTTTTTGCAATAATAATAATGCACGCGCTTCATTACTCGGATCATTTGGAATTGCAATTTTGCTATCCGCTTTTAAATCAGATAATTTTTTTATTGAAGTTGAATATAATCCCATCGGATATAAAAAAGTATCACCGACAGAAATTAAATCATAATGATGTGTTTTAATTTGTGATAATAAAAATGGATAATGTTGAAATGCATTTGCATCTAATTCACCATTTGCGACTGCTTGATTGGGAATTGAATAATCAGTAAATGTAACGATGCGCACGTGCAAACCAAATTCTTTTAATGCAACTTTTTTTGCGACTTGCATTAATTTTGTTTCAGGTCCCGCCATTGTGCCAACACTGACTTCATTTGATTTTTCTTTATGAGAACAAGCTGTTAATCCGAATGTAAATAATATTAATAAAATAGAGATAAAACGCTTCATGACAATTTCCTCGCAATATAATCACCGCACCACTGAATCAATTGAACCATTACAATTAAAATCACAACAGTCGCAATCATAATATTAATTTCAAAACGTTCATAGCCATAAGTGATTGCAACATTTCCCAAACCGCCGCCGCCAATTGCACCTGCCATTGCAGAATAGCCAACTAATGTAATTAACATGAGGGTAATGCCGCGAATAATTGTCGCGCGTGATTCTGGAATTAATATTTTATAAACAATTTGAAAAACAGTTGCGCCCATCGCCAATCCCGCTTCAATTAATCCATAAGATACTTCATTCATTGCACTTTCAACTAAACGCGCGAAAAAAGGAATTGCGCTGACCGCAAGTGGAACCATCGCAGCAGTTGTTCCAATTGATGTTCCAATAATTAAACGTGTAAAAGGTGTAATCGCAACTAATAAAATAATAAATGGAATGGATCGCACCATATTTACTATAAATCCCAGTGTAGAATGCACAGCAGATTTTTTATATAAATGCGGATGACGCGTAATAAAAATTAAAACGCCAAGGGGCAATCCAATTATTACTGCAAATAATGCAGAAACTAAAACCATTTCTATGGTCTGCCATGTTGCGATAGTTAGTAAATTTATTTTATGCATCTACAAAACCTCGCATTTCAAGCTGAATCAATCGTTTTGTAATTTCTGTTTGTGGATTCTTAAATAAATCAACTGCGGTCGCACATTCAATAATTTCACCTTGATCAATCACAGCAACACGATCTGCAATTGCTTTAATAACCGACATTTCATGCGTAATACACAAAATAGATAAACCGAGATCCTGATTAATATTACGAATTAATTTTAAAATATCGTACGTTGTTTCAAGATCTAATGCAGAAGTCATTTCATCGCACAATAATACTTTTGGATTAGTTGCTAATGCGCGCGCGATAGCGACACGTTGTTTTTGCCCGCCACTTAAATGGTGCGGAAAAACATTTCGCTTATCACTCAATCCCACTTTTTCTAATAATGTGGAAACAATTTTATTAATTTCTTTTTTTGATTTTTTTAATAGTGTTAATGGAAATGCAACATTGTCAAAAACATTACGCGTTGCTAATAAATTAAAATGCTGAAAAATCATGCCGATTTGATGACGCGCTTGTCGTAATTGCGCAGCATTTAATGTAGTTAATTCAATATTATTAACGCGAACAAAACCGCTCGTGGGTTTTTCTAATAAATTGACACAACGAATTAGCGTGCTTTTTCCTGCGCCACTTTTTCCGATCACACCAACAATTTCGCCGGGAGCAACTGATAAATTAATATTGTTTAATGCGTGGATTTTTCCAGATTGGTTGGAATAAATTTTATTGATATTGTACAGTTCGATCATTTCACACCTGTTTTAGCCGTATTTATTAAGCGCTCGCAATCAAGTTCAAATCAGCGCGTGTAATGAATGCTATAATAAAATGTCTAGTGTGACAATATCTTTTTATTTTTTCTTTTCTTTTTTGTTGATTTTTCAAGCTCAAAAATACAGCTCTGCAAAATATTATCCTTAATCACTACGCTGTTTTTCATGCAACCGTACAGTGAAAATTTTTTCTTTGTCTTGCGTATGCTCATATTGATTACTCCTTAAGTCACCGGCAATGTCACGCCTTTTTGACCTTGATATTTTCCTTTACGATCTGCGTAAGAAGTTTCGCAAATTTCATCTGATTCTAAAAATAACATTTGTGCGATACCTTCGTTCGCATATATTTTTGCGGGTAAATTAGTGGTGTTTGAAAATTCTAATGTGACATGACCTTCCCATTCTGGTTCAAGTGGTGTGACATTTACAATAATTCCGCAGCGTGCGTAAGTGGATTTTCCAACGCAAATCGTTAAAACATTTCTGGGAATTTTAAAATATTCGACGGTGCGCGCCAGTGCAAAAGAATTTGGCGGAATAATACAAACATCCGATTCAACATCAACAAAACTATTTGCATCGAATTTTTTTGGATCAACAATGGCGGAATTTATATTTGTAAATATTTTAAATTCGCGCGCGCAACGCACATCATAACCATAACTACTCGTGCCGTACGAAATTATTTTTCCATTTTTATTTTCGCGGACTTGATTTGATTCGAATGGTGAAATCATTTCCTTTTGAATTGCCATGCGGCGAATCCAGTGGTCTGATTTAATTGTCATAAATAATACCTCGGCGCTAATTTGTGCGCTCACGCTTCCGCATGAGCTTCTGAAGGTGCTTCGCTTAATTTTATACTAATTTCTCGATATATTTTTGCAATTTCACTTTCCGGTTCTGCAATCACAATCGGTTTTCCCGCATCCGCCTGCTCGCGAATTTTTAAATTAAGCGGAATTTTTCCGAGCAATGGCACATCATATTCTTTTGCTAATTTTTCTGCACCACCTTCACCAAAAATATGCGCATCATGTCCGCAATTTTCGCAATGATATACACTCATATTTTCAATCACACCTAAAATGGGAACATTTACTTTGCGAAACATTTCCAATCCTTTTCGCGCATCAAGCAATGCAACTGTTTGCGGCGTTGTCACAATAATCGCCCCATTTAACGGTGTTTTCTGTGATAAAGTTAATTGCACATCACCTGTTCCCGGCGGCAAATCAATTAATAAATAATCTAAATTATCCCACACTGTAAAATAAAGCATTTGTTGCAATGCTTTTACAACCATCGGTCCGCGCCACACCATTGGATCAGATGAATCAACTAAATATCCCATCGACATTGTTTGTAAACTAAAACGCATCACGGGTTTAAAATGATCTTTGTCATTTAACTCTGGTTTTTCAGCACCGCCCAACATGTGCGGTTGATTCGGTCCATAAATATCTGCATCTAAAATCCCAACACGTACATTCTGATTTGCTAATGCAAGTGCTAAATTCACTGTCGTTGTTGATTTGCCAACACCACCCTTTCCAGATGCAATTGCAATAATATTTTTAATTCCTGGAATTGAAAATGATGAAGGACGCATGCAATAAACCTCGATAAAATAAGTGCAAATCGTAGCACAATTCGCAGAAAATGCGTAATATTACGCAATATGATTTTGGAAATAGGCGTAACACAATGACATCACCACGCAACATTTTAATCACTAGCGCTTTAACGTATGCAAACGGCGAAATCCATTTGGGACATTTGCTTGAAGCAATTCAAACTGATATATGGAAACGCTTTCAATTAATGAATGGAAATAATTGTTATTACATTTGCGGATCAGACGCACATGGCGCTCCAATTATGTTGGCTGCTGAAAAAAATAATATGACGCCAGAAGAATTAGTGAGAACAGTGCGCGAAGATCATATTCAAGATTACGGAAAATTTCATATTGCATTTGATAATTATTACACGACGCATTCAGAAGAAAATAAAAAATTAGCGATTGAAATTTATGAGCGATTGAAAAAAAATGGTGATATTAAAACAAAAACAATTAGACAATTTTACGATCCAGAAAAAAAATTATTTTTGGCGGATCGTTTTATTCGTGGCGAATGCCCTAAATGCGGCGCGAAAGATCAATATGGTGATAATTGCGAAAATTGTGGCGCAACTTATGATCCAACGGATTTAAAAAATCCACGTTCTGCAATCACGGGTGCAGTGCCAATCGAAAAAGAATCTGAACATTATTTTTTTGCGCTTGATCATTACGCTGAATTTTTAGATAAATGGACACAATCAGGCGTGTTGCAATCATCCATTGCAAATAAATTACAAGAATGGTTTAAAGCTGGATTGCAACAATGGAATATTTCACGTGATGCGCCATATTTTGGTTTTGAAATGCCAGATCATCCCAATAAATATTTTTATGTGTGGTTGGATGCGCCAGTGGGCTATATTTCTAGCTTTAAAAATTTTTGCGATCATCACAAATTAAATTGTTTTGATGATTACTGGAAAAAAGAATCAACAACAGAACTTTATCATGTGATTGGAAAAGATATTATTAGCTTTCATGCTTTATTTTGGCCTGCAATGTTACATGCTGCTAATTATCGCTTGCCAACAGCGATTTTTGTGCATGGATTTGTAACTGTCAACGGCGAAAAAATGTCAAAATCGCGCGGCACATTTATCACTGCAAAAAAATACGCGACGATTTTACCAACAGAATATTTACGTTATTACTACGCATCAAAATTAAATAATCAAGTTGAAGATATTGATTTTAATGTTGCAGATTTTGCAGCAAAAATAAATTCTGATTTGGTTGGAAAATTTGTTAATTTAGCAAGTCGCTGCGCAGGATTTATTACAAAAAAATTCGACGGGAAATTAAGCGCGCAATTACACGATGAAAAATTATTTCAAGATTTTATTGCGGCTGAAAAAATAATTTCTGAATCTTACGAAAAATTAAATTATCATCGTGCGATAAAGGAAATTATGGCGCTTGCAGATCGCGCAAATCAATATATTGATTTTCATAAACCATGGTCACTCGTGAAAGAAGCGGGTCGCGAAAATGAAGTACAATTAATTTGTACGCAAGGCTTAAATTGTTTTCGCTTATTAACATTATATTTAAAACCTATTTTGCCAATCACTGCAGAAAAAGTAGAAAAATTTTTAAATATAAATTCATTGCAATGGGATGATTACAAAACACCATTATTAAATAACACGATCAATATTTTTGAACCATTAATGCAAAGAATAACGCCTGAGCAAATTACAGAATTAACATGAGACACCATTCTTCGTTTTTAGTGAGCATTCGCGAACCCGAATGCATCGGCTGCATGAAATGCATTCAAGCTTGTCCATTTGATGCAATTATTGGCGCGCAAAATTTAATGCACACTGTGATTGCAGATGCATGCAATGGCTGTAAATTATGTATTGAACCGTGTCCTGTCGATTGTATTGATTTAATTGAATTGCCTGAACGAAATAAAATTGAAAAAAAAGCACTCGCTGAGCAATCACGTGAGCGCTATCAAAAACACAAAACGCGTTTAGAAAAAGAAGCGCAACTCGAAAAAGAAAAATATGCAAAAATAAAGGCTGAAATGCTTGCGCGCATTAAGAAGTGATGTTTATTATAATAATATAGCAATAAACAAATAACGGATTATTGTTTATGAAAAAAATCATTACATTAAGCGTAACAAGTTTGTTAGCAATCGCCTCAATCATAGGTTATATTGTGATTAATGATAAAATTACGACCGGTGAGCAACAATATGCTGCTGGTCAGCAACAATTAGTAGCAGGAAAAAGAAAATTAGCAGCGGGCGAGCAAAAATTATCGCATGCTAAAGGATTCTATGGCGCAATTGGTCATATTCCTATTGTCGGTACTGCGAAAAAAATACCCATTGCAAATGAACCTTTTAAAGTTGCGGATAAAAAAATTGCATCTGGCGATCAACAAGTAGCAAGTGGCAGAAAACGTATTCGCAGTGGTGAACAACAATTAGCGGCGGGTGCAATGCAATTAGCAACAGCGAAAAAAATGCGTACTGCGTTAGGATTTTTAAGTATATTTTTCATTGCGATTACTGTTTTGCTTGGTTTTTTTTGGAAAAGAAATCTTTTTACACGAAAATTATAATCTTTTAAAAATTATAATTTTCACCTAATTCGCGCCTAATGTGTAATTCCAATTCTTTTGGATCTGGCAACATATCTGTTAATTCTTTTGGCAATACTTTTGTTAATTTAAATTCAGATACGCCAACTGGTTTATGAATATCCCGAAGCGCATATTCCACTTCAAAATGATCTCGCTCAGAACATAATATAATTCCTATTGATTGATTTTCATGCGGCTCTTTCACATAATCGTCCAGTAAGTTTAAATAAAAATTCATTTTTCCTGCGTATTCAGGTTTAAATGCACCGGTTTTAATTTCAAGTGCAATTAATGCTTGTAATCGCCGATTATAAAATAATAAATCAATGCAATAATCTTTATTATTTTGACGAATGCGATATTGATTTCCAATAAAAGTGAATCCATATCCCATTTCCATCATTACTTGCTTAATTTTTTCTACCATTTTTAATTCCATTTCCATTTCAACGGTAGGTTGTGTAATACCTAATGAATCAAACGTGTAAATATCTTTCATGATCTGATCTGCGCGGTTTGCTAAATCAGATGATAAGGTTTTTTGAAAATTATGTTGTTTGATTGCAAGAATATGATGTTCGTATGCTTGATTTTTTATTTGCAGTGCAAGCATGTCGCGACTCAACACCTTGTCTCGAGTTAATTTAAGATAATATTCCCGCGCTTTTGGATCGCTAACTTTAGACATTATTAGTAAATTGTGACTCCAAGGCAATTCTATCACAAGCTGTGATAGAATTGGTAACTCTTTGTATTCATTATAAAATCTTCGTACTTTCCAAAGATTTTGTGCTGAAAATCCAGCACGATCTGGAAAACTTTTCATCAAATCTTTCGACAACCGCTCAATAACACCATCACCCCATAACAGCTGTTCTTGCTTTTCAGCTATCTGCTCACCAAGCCACCAATAAAAATCTATTAAATTTCGATTAACAGTTTGAACAGACCGAATTCTCGTATCAATATATTTTGATTTAACATTATTAAGAAAATGTACGTATGTATGATCCGACGTTTCTGAAATGGTTGTCATTCTTTTTTCTTCAATCATATACCACCCAATTCATTTTTATGTTTTGTAAATTATGATCCTTGACAGTAGAATTGCAATACCGTGTTTTTAGGAAAAGCGCTATGAATCATGATATTTTAGAAAAAATATTTTCAACATTACAAAAAAATAATCCGAAACCTACAACAGAGTTAATTTTTAATAATCATTTTGAATTATTAATTGCAGTGATTTTATCAGCGCAAGCAACAGACGTGAGTGTTAACAAAGCAACAAAACATTTATTTCCAATTGCAAATACGCCAAAAAAAATTATTGCGCTTGGTATTGACGAATTAAAAAAATATATTAAAACAATTAATTTATATCCAACTAAAGCAAAACATATTATTAAAACATGTGAATTATTAGTTGAAAAATTTAACTCTGTTGTGCCAAATAATCGAGAAGACTTAGAAAGTTTGCCAGGTGTTGGCAGAAAAACAGCGAATGTGGTTTTAAATACTGCGTTTGGTGAAGCAACGATTGCTGTTGATACGCATATTTTTCGTGTTGCAACTCGAACTGGATTAGCAGAGGGTAAAACGCCGCTTATTGTTGAAAAAAAATTATTAAAAATTATTCCAAAAAAATATATAAAAGATGCGCATCATTGGTTGGTGTTGCATGGTAGATATATTTGCACTGCGCGTAATCCAAAATGCAGTGAATGTGCGATTGAAAAATGGTGCGAATATAAAGAAAAAACACAATAAAAGATTTTTCTGACATCATATCAACATTACGCTACAATAAATTCGCACTCTATTTTTAAGGAAAAATCTTTGTCAGATATTATTGTCAAAAAAAATATTGATACTGCGACAGCATTTAAATTTATTATTTTGCTCGGCCTTGTTAGTTTATTTTCTGATATGGTTTATGAAGGATCGCGCAGTGTAATTGGACCTATGTTTGCAATATTGGGCGCAAGTGGTGCGATTGTTGGTTTTGTTGCGGGATTAGGTGAATTAATTGGAAATGTTTTTCGTATTTTTTCGGGCTATTTTATCGATCGAACTGAAAAATACTGGCTGATAACTTTTTTAGGTTATGGTTGTCTTTTTGCAATTCCACTCGTTGCATTTGCTCACACATGGAAAATGATTGCGGTACTAATTATTATTGAACGTGTTGGAAAAGCAATTCGCACACCAGCGCGTGACGCAATGTTATCTTACGCAACGCAAAAAATTGGGCGAGGTGTTGGATTTGGTTTGCATCAATTATTTGATCAAGTCGGTGGAATGTGCGGTCCGCTTTTAATGGTTATTATTTTGTTAACACATCATCATTATTCCCTTGGATTTGTATTTTTATTTATTCCAGCATGTATTGCATTAATTATTTTGTCGTTGGGAAAAAAACAATATCCCAATCCAAAAAGTTTGGAAGTAACGGTAACGCAAATATTAGAACCAGATAAAATTCCATTTATCTTTTGGATTTTTTTAATACCTGCTTGTTTAATGGGTGCTGGTTTTGCTGATTTTCCGTTAATTGCTTTTCATTTTCAAAAAATAACTTCGCTAACACCTGTTTGGATTCCAATTTTTTATATGATTGCGATGGGCGTGAGTGCATTAACTGCATTATCTTTTGGTTGGATTTATGATCGTATTGGTACAAATATTTTAATGATTGCAGTTTTATTATCCGCATTTTTTGCGCCCTGTATTTTTTTAAATGGTATGAAAACAGCTATTTTAGGCATTATTTTATGGGGAATTGGAATTGGCGCGCAACGATCATTATTAAAAGCAATTGTCGGTGATATGATTTCAAAAAATAAACGTGGCGCTGCGTTTGGAATTTTTAATACGTGTTATGGTATCGCGTGGTTTTTAGGAAGTTGGTTAATTGGGATTTTATATGACACTTCTATTCACGGATTAATTATTTTTTCTGTTGCTGCAGAATTATTAGCAATTCCGTTTATTTATTTTGTTCAGAAAAAATTAAAATAATTTGAAAATAAAAAACCAGCGCGGGGCTGGTTTTGATATATATTTTTATAGTTTAAATTATCGAGCCATTGGTGTTGGCGTGTAATGATCTTCATATGCTTTCACCGCACGTTCCATACCTAACCCAAACAGTGCTGCACCTACAGTTGCTCCGAGATGCGGATTACTATTCACTGCTCTGCAGCGAGCGCCCATTTCAGACTGAGATCCGTTGCATACTTCCGCTGCAGCAATCATAGCTAATGTCATTCCACCAATTAATTTTCTTGGATTATTCGCCACAAACTGAACGACAGAGCTTGCAAAATTAAGTGCGCCATCCTTCATCTGTTGCGTTCTTGTGCGTACAGATTCGTCACGCGCATCATTTACAACCAACGGTGTTTCTTGGTCTGGTGTTTTGCTACCGTCACTTCTTGACATCTTTGTTCCCCTTCTTTTATTTCATCTTTGAATTAAATTATTTTTCCGTAATTCCCTGTGCGATTCCATTCATGCGTTAACGCTAACGGAATTGTACGCAAAGGTCAATGGTTGGTTGAAAGTGTACAGTTATAATGTTTTATGCGGCAAACTTTCAACACGACCTGCTTGCGTGACAATAACGTAATCGAGTTTACGCTGTAATTCTCGTATTGTGCTCGCACCTGCATAAGTTAATCCTGAACGTAAACCGCCGGTGATGTCAGAAAGAATTGCATCTTGATCATCGCGAAATAAAACTTCAGTTGAAACACCCTCTGCTGTTTTCCAATCACTCATCGCGCCCATAAAATCAGTTTGTGCTTCGCGCGATGCCATGCCACGATATTGTTTTACTTTTTCGCCTTGTTTATTGGTAATTACTTTTCCAGGCGTCACTGCAGTGCCCGCGAGCATGCCACCGATCATGACAAAATCAGCACCAAATGCGAGCGCTTTTACAATATCACCTGCAAAACGAATTCCACCATCTGCAACAATTGAACGATCACAACGCGCGCAATCTTGAATACAAGTTAACATTGGAATTCCAAAACCTGTTTTAATTCTTGTGCTGCAAACTGATCCGCCACCAATTCCTGCTTTTACAATATCAGCGCCACATGATGCTAAATAATCAGCACCTGCATAAGTTGCTACATTTCCAGCCATAATGCATGCGTCGGGTAATAATTTTCGTAATAATTTTAATGTGTGGCCAACATATTTTGCATGTGCGTGTGCAACATCAATGCAAAAATAATTTGCACCAACATCGCGTAATGCTTTTGCGCGTTCTAATTCTGCATCGTTGCAGCCAATTGAAACAAATACTTTATCATTACATTTTTTATATTCTGTAATATTATCTTCAATCGATAAAAACCGATGCAAAACACCGATACCGCCTTTGCTTGACATAAAATTTGCCATATCACTTTCAGTAATGGTATCCATATTGGAACTCATCACTGGCAATTTTAACGTTAATTTTCCATTGCGATCAGTTACACTCATGTCAACTAAACGACGTGATTCATAATTATTATATGCTGGCACCATCAACACATCGTCGAAGGTAATTGCAAATTGTTCCATCATAAATTTTTCCTGTTAAATACAATCTCAATCAACATATAATACGCTCAACAATAAACGAATCAAGGAACAAAAATGAAAACAGTTTGCATTAAAGCAATTATCACTGGAAAAGTACAAGGTGTTTTTTATCGTGATAACGCACGCAAAAAAGCAAACAAACTAAATATTACAGGTTGGGTGAAAAATACTAAGAATGGTGCGGTGGAATTAATTGCATGCGGCGATGAAGAAAACATCAAACAATTTATCGAATGGTTGTGGAAGGGACCACTGTTTGCAAAAGTTATGGACGTGCATTCAGAGGAAATTGCAGTAGAAAAATTTGATGCGTTTACAGTTTTAAAAAATAATTAACAAATGAAATTAAATCATCAAATATTTTCACTTTTGAAGATGGTGTGAGTGTTTTTTCTGTTTTTATTCCATTACTCGTGCGCACTAAAAAAAACGTGCAGCCAATTTTTTGCGCGACTTCATAATCTTTTAAACTATCGCCGACATAAATCATATCATCACTTTTAATCTTAAAATCACGCTGTATTTGATAAAACATGCCGGGTTGTGGTTTGCGACAATCACAATTTTCATCGGGATGATGTGGGCAAAAATAAATTTTTTCGATTTTGCCGCCAGAAGATTCAATTGTGGTTAACATTTTTTGATGGATTTTTTGTAATGTTTCTAACGAAAATTTGCCGCGATTTACACCAGCTTGATTGGTAGCGATGACCATTTTATATTTTGCTTTTGTGAGCAATGCAATAGCTTCAATGCTTCCAGGAATGGGAATCCATTCGTCGGGGGATTTAATATAATTATCGGAGTCGAAATTGATGACGCCATCGCGGTCTAAAATTATGAGCATATTTTTACCCAAACTTTGTTTTTCCAACAACCAACTGATCATGGCGTCCATTCATAAAATCAGCAGCAGAAATTATTTTTTTCCCCGGCAATTGCACGGAAATAATTTCTAACATGCCATCGCCTGTTGCAATCCAAAAATTTTCTCTATTTCTATGCGCTAAAATACCAGGTGGATATTTTGATTTTTCAGTAATGGCATTCGCGATCCAAATTCGCAATGTATTTTTTAAAAAAATAGTATTCGCAACTGGCCACGGATTAAATGCGCGAATTTTATTATTAATTTCTTTTGCTGATAAATTCCAATCAATGATTGCTTCTGCCTTTTGAATTTTTTCAGCAAAGGTCACAAGTGAATTATTTTGTGAAATCGGATTATTTAAATTATTTTCTAATTCATATAATGTATCGAGTAATAATGCTGCGCCACGATGACTAAATAAATCATGCATTTCACCGCTGGTTTCATCACCAACATATTTATAATTTTCTTGTTTTAAAATAGCGCCTGTGTCCATGCCTTTATCTAATTGCATGATCGTGACGCCCGTTTCAACATCGCCCGCTTCGATTGATCTTGGAATTGGTGCAGCGCCACGCCAACGCGGCAATAACGACGGATGAATATTAATGCAACCCAGTCGTGGAATTTTCAAAACGCTTTCCGGCAAAATTAATCCATAAGCAACCACAATCATGACATCCGCATTTAATGCACGCATTTCCTTTTGTACATTTTCATCACGTAATGTTTTTGGCTGAAAAATAGGAATATTATGCGATTTTGCAATTTCTTTTACAGGCGACGCTTGCAATTGTTGACCACGTCCTGCAGGACGATCGGGTTGTGTATACACTGCTAATATTTTATGTTCAGAATTAAATAACGCCTGCAAGGTTGGCACAGCAAATTCGGGTGTTCCGGCGAAAATAATTTTTAATGGCATAACTTTCTCAAAATAAATCAAAAACACGGTATGAAATTTTTCTTAGAACATAATAAACTGTTCGGGCTGAAAATGAAATGTGGGTTGCCGCAAATTGCGGCATCCTAGACAAACTTGAAGACGAACCCCTATGTTTTTAATGAGCGCGGCAGCCAGTATGAATAATCAATCTGCAGAATTTATTTCACAACTCGCGCTTACACAAATTTCCGACGTCGGCATTGCGCACATCAAAAAAATGTTAACGCATTTTCAAACCGCTGAAAATATTTGTCGCGCAAAAAAATCTGAATTGCAACAATGGCGATTGAATGAAAATCAAATTAATATTATTCACAATCCTAATAAAAAATGGATTGAAATTGTATTGCGATGGCAAGAAAAAAATAATCATCATATTATTTTTTATACTGATGCGCGTTATCCAGAATTATTGGCAGAAATTTCATCTGCGCCACCAATTATTTATGTTAAAGGTGATGCAGAAATATTATCGCAACCACAAATTGCTTTGGTTGGCAGCAGAAATCCATCACACACTGGTTTGGAATTAAGCGCTGAATTTGCATTTCAATTATCGCAAGCAGGATTAATTATTACGAGTGGATTAGCGATGGGTGTTGATGCAGCAAGTCATCAAGGTGCTTTAAATGCAGGCGGAAAAACAATTGCCGTGCTCGGTTCCGGTTTAGAAAAAATTTATCCAAAACGAAATATAAAACTCGCGGAAAAAATAATTGAAAATGGGTGTTTGGTTTCCGAATTTCCGATTGATGCAGAACCAATTGCGTATAATTTTCCAAGACGCAATCGAATTATTAGTGGATTAAGTTTAGGAACATTAGTGATTGAAGCGGCATTGAAAAGCGGTTCATTAATTACAGCAAAATTTGCGGTTGAACAAAATCGAGATGTATTTGCCATTCCAGGATCAATACGCAATCCATTATCCACGGGATGTTTAGCGTTGATTCAACAAGGTGCGAAATGTGTAACGAATATTGATGATATATTAAGTGAAATCGATAGCAGAAAAATAACGGGGTGTACAAAACAATCACTTCAACAGCAACTCACACTTGATTGCGAAGACAACCCAGTGCTAGCCTGTATCGACAATGACGTGACAACTATTGACCAAATCTGTGATCGAAGTAAACTATCGGCGCAAGTGGTTTCAACTATTTTATTGGAATTAGAGCTGAAAAATGTCGTAAAAAGACAGTTCGGCGGATTTGTAAGGGCGTAATAAATGAATGAGGAAGAAAGCGTGCTTGGCGTGTTGATGTATTTATTTCACAATCACATGGAAAAAGAAAATCGCATTAATTTAAATGATATGGAATTAGTGGACGAATTAAAACTCGCCGGATTTCATGTGCATAATATTGGAAGAGCATTTCGTTGGCTGCATCGTTTAATTGAGGTGAGCGAACAAGATATTCCACCATCAAAAAATTCATTTCGCGTTTTTAGCGAACAAGAAAGTATGTTAATTAATATGGAATGTCGTTCGTTTATTTTATCGCTGGAATATCAGGGTATTTTAACACCACAAACACGTGAAATTGTTATTCATCAAACAATGGAATTAATTCACGAAGGTGTTGATCTGAATTTAATTAAATGGGTAACGCTGATGGTTTTATTTAACATGCCTAATTGCGAAGGCGCATTATCACACATGGAATTTTTAGTACTCACTGACGCGTACGATAGTATTCATTAGGAATCACGATGCCCAAATATTTAGTAATAGTTGAATCACCCGCAAAAGCAAAAACCATTGAAAAATATTTAGGGAAAAATTTTCATGTGATGGCATCGTATGGTCACGTGCGTGATTTAGTTCCAAAAGAAGGTGCGGTTGATACTGAACATGATTTTGCAATGAAATATCAATTAATCGAACGTAATGCAAAACATGTCGACGCAATAAAAAAAGAATTAAAAAAATGTGATGGGTTATATTTAGCGCCCGATCCGGATCGTGAAGGTGAAGCGATTGCTTGGCATTTGCAGCAAATTTTATTAGGCGCAAAAGCATTAAAAGATAAAACATGCGAGCGTGTTGTATTTCATCAAATTACTAAAAATGCTGTTGAACAAGCGATGAAACATCCGCGCGGTATCTTGATGGATTTAGTGAATGCACAACAAGCAAGACGCGCATTAGATTATTTAGTTGGTTTTAATTTATCACCATTATTATGGCGTAAAGTGCGTCCTGGTTTATCAGCGGGTCGCGTGCAAAGTCCTGCCTTGCGATTAATTTGCGAACGCGAAGCTGAAATAGAAAAATTTATTACACAAGAATATTGGACAATTCATGCAGATTTAAAAGCAAAAAAACAAAATTTTTCTGCGCGCTTAACACATTTGCATGATAAAAAAGTTGAACAATTTGATGTGAATGACGGCGAAAAATCACAAAAAATTTGTGATGAATTAACAAAAGGCGCAAATGGTAAATGTAAAGTTACGAAAATAACAAAAAAAGAACGCAAACGAAATCCTGCCGCGCCATTTACAACATCAACATTACAACAAGAAGCATCGAGAAAATTAGGCTTTTCTGCGCAACGTACAATGCAAGTTGCGCAACAATTATATGAAGGGATTGATATTGGCGAAGGCCCGACCGGTTTAATTACTTATATGCGTACCGATTCTGTAACGCTTGCGCCTGAGGCATTAACTGATTTACGCGAATGTATTCTCGAGCGTTTTGGAAAAGAAAATGTGCCGGATGAAGCGCGTGTTTATAAAACGAAATCAAAAAACGCACAAGAAGCGCACGAAGCAATTCGTCCAACCAGCGCAATGCGTATTCCCGCAGACATTAAATCTTCTTTAACGCCAGAACAATTTAAATTATATGATTTAATTTGGAAACGCACGATTGCATCTCAAATGATTGAAGCAACATTAAATACGGTTGCAGTTGATTTAGAAATTGCGCATGCAATATTTCGTGCGAATGGTTCTGTTATTACAAATCCAGGATTTATTACTGTCTATCAAGAAGATTATGATGATAAAAAAGCAACGGATGATGAAAATGATGACAGCGAAAAAATGTTGCCGCCATTAGAAGAAGGACAAATTATTCCAATTGAAAAAATTGCGGGCGAACAACATTTTACAGAACCACCACCCCGTTTTTCAGAAGCGAGTTTAGTAAAAGCATTAGAAGAATTTGGAATTGGTCGCCCATCCACTTATGCATCTATTATTGCAACATTAAAAAATCGTGAATATGTTGATGTTGAAAATAAAAGATTTAAACCGACGGATGTTGGTCGAATTGTAAATCGTTTTTTAACAACTTATTTTACGCAATATGTTGATTATGATTTCACTGCAAAATTAGAAGATGAATTAGATGCAATTGCATGTGGAGAAACGGAATGGATTCCTGTATTAAAAAATTTTTGGAAGCCATTCAAAGCAAAAACGATTGACGTACAAGATAATGTAAAACGCAGTGATGTGACACAAGAAAAAATAGATGAGAAATGTCCGAAATGCGGAAAACAATTATCAATTCGTTTAGGAAAACGCGGAAGATTTATTGGTTGCGACGCTTATCCTGAATGTGATTACACGCGTAATTTATCGGACGATGCAGATGCAACACCTGAAACAATTGATCGTGCTTGTCCTGATTGTCAATCGCCATTATTAATTCGTCATGGAAAATACGGTAAATTTATTGGTTGTAGTAATTATCCAAAATGCAAACACATCGAACCACTTGAACAACCTGAAGATACAAAAGTGATTTGCCCTAAATGTAAAACGGGCACCATTGTAAAACGCAAATCACGTCGCGGAAAAATATTTTTTTCATGCAATCGTTATCCGGATTGTGATTATGCAATTTGGAATCAACCAGTCGCAGAAAAATGTCCTGATTGCGAATGGCCTATTTTAACGATTAAAACTACCAAAACGAAGGGCACGGAAAAAGTTTGTCCGCAGAAAGAGTGCGGATATGCTGTACCGTTTGAAACTGAAGAGTCATAAATATGGAAATTTTAAAACCAGACCAAACAGACCTTGCAGTAAAGTACTTAAAACAAGGCAAAGTAATTGCATATCCAACTGAAGCTGTTTTTGGTTTGGGTTGCGATCCAAATAATATTGATGCTGTTTCTCGTATTTTACAAATTAAACATCGCGCACTCGACAAAGGTTTTATTTTAATTGGATCTAGTTGGGAACAAATTCAACCGCTCGTTATGTATTTAAAACCGGATTTATTAACGCGCGTTTTTGATACGTGGCCAGGTCCAATTACTTGGTTATTTCCAGCAAGTAAACAAGCACCGTTTTGGATTACTGGCAATCGAGATTCAATTGCGGTGCGTGTTACTGCGCATCCGATTGCAAAAAAATTATGTGAGCAATTCGGTGGACCCATTATTTCAACCAGCTGTAATAAAAGTGGTGATCCGCCCGCGCGCGATATTCGCAATATTCAATTAACACTGAGTGATACAGTTGATTGTGTCATCGAAGGTTCACTTGGCGGACGAATGCGCCCAACTGAAATTCGTGATGCACTGACAGGTGAAGTCTTACGCTCTTGAAGTGAGAACGTGAATTAATATAGCCAAGTATTTTTTTCTGTGTAAAATAACAGATCGTATTTGACGATTGAGATTTAAAATGAAAGAAACGCTTATTTCCCTATTAAAACAATCTATTTCTGCACTTGGCATTACAGAATGTCCAGATGAAATTCAAATTACACGTACAAAAGACCCAAAACATGGGGATTTTGCAACGAATATTGCAATGTTGCTCGCAAAGCCATTAGCGCAAAAACCGCGTGAATTAGCAGAAAAAATTATTGCGCATTTACCTTCATCGCCAAAAATAAAAAAAGTTGAAATTGCAGGACCAGGATTTATTAATTTTTTTCTCAATGAAAATAGTGAGCATGATGCAATTTTACAAGCAATTTCACTCGGCGAAAAATTTGGGTTGGCACAAATTGGAAAAAATAAAAAAATTCATATCGAGTTTGTTTCTGCAAATCCAACAGGTCCATTACACGTTGGTCACGGACGCGGCGCTGCATTCGGCGCATGCGTTTCAAATTTATTAGATGCAATTGGTTACAAAGTGCATCGCGAATATTATGTAAATGATGCAGGACGTCAAATGCGAATTTTAGGTGCGAGCATTTGGTTACGCTATGTTGAATTATTTTCTCGGAAAATAAAAATTCCGAGCAATTCATATCGCGGCGATTATGTAATTGATGTTGCAAAATCATTGCGCGATATTCACGGCGAAAAGTTTTTATTATCACAAGAAAAAATTGATGCGATTTTTCCTGCGGTTGTTGATAACGAAGAAAATAAAGATATTTACATCGATCAATTAATTGAAAATTTATCTACAACATTGGGAAAAAATAATTTTGAAATTGTGCGGCAATTTGGTGTTGATGAGGTTACAAAAGATATCAAAAATGATTTAGAAGAATTTGGTGTAATTTATAATGAATGGTTTTTGGAAAGTAAATTGTATGAAAATGGATGGCTGCAAACTGGAATTGATGTATTAAAAAAACAAAATTTTACTTTCGAGCAAGATGGCGCATTGTGGTTTCGCGCAACAGAATTAGGCGATGAAAAAGATCGTGTTTTAGTGCGTGCAAACGGCGTGCCGACTTATTTTGCATCGGATGTTGCTTATCATACTTACAAATACGATCAAGGTTATGATGAAATTATTGATGTGTTCGGTGCAGATCATCACGGTTATTTGCCGAGATTAAAAGCGTTTTTGAACGGTTTGAAAAAAGATGTAAATAAATTAAAAACCCTGACTGTGCAATTTGCAGTATTATATCGCGGTGATGAACGCGTACAAATGTCAACACGGTCAGGTGAATTTGTAACATTGCGTGAATTGAGACATGAAGTTGGAAATGATGCCGCGAGATTTTTTTATGTGATGCGAAAACCAGATCAGCATTTAGATTTTGATTTGGAATTAGCGAAATCACATTCGAATGAAAATCCTGTTTATTATATTCAATATGCGCATGCACGAATTTGCAGCGTATGGCGACAATTAACAGAAAAAAAATTATCATGGAATAAACAAAATGGTTTAGCACAATTAAATCTACTCACATTGCCAGAAGAAAAAGAATTAATTGCTGCAATTGCAAGTTATCCAGAATTATTAATTTCTGCTGGCGAACAATATGCACCCCATCGCATTGCTCATTTTCTCCAAACGCTTGCGCAGCATTTTCACAGTTATTATAATTCACATAAGTTTATTGTTGATGATGCAAATTTGCGTGATGCGAGATTATCTTTAATTGCGGCAACGCAAGTTGTGTTGAAAAATGGATTGACGTTGCTTGGGGTATCAGCACCTGACAGGATGTAATGCATGAGAGATTACGCAAAAAAATCACAACGAAAAAAAGTGCGACAAGAATCGGATGGCGCATGGATATTAGTTGTTTTGATTTTATGTTCTGTGTTATTTGCGTGTTACGTTACGTATCATTTTACACATGAAACATTTTTCACGATGAAAGATAAAATAACAGCGCATGTCAAAACGGTTGCACATCACGCAAAAGTTGTCGAGCATAAAAAACCTGAAAAATATGCTGAAAAACGCGATATTAAAAAAACAATACCAGAAAAAGTTGCTGTTAAGAAAGAAAAAACAGTTGCAATCAATCCCGTTACCACACAACCTAAATATGATTTTTATAGAATATTACCTGCAATGCGAGTTACCATCCCCGAACCTTCAAAATAAAGCCTATTGAAATTTACCTCATGAAACCCCATGTATAAAAGAATGCATAAAAATAGGGGAAAAACGTGGATCAATATCGCGGTACAACGATCTTATCAATTCGCCGAAATGGCAAAGTAGTTATCGGCGGAGATGGACAGGTGTCGATGGGCAATACCATCATGAAAGGTAATGCCAAAAAAGTCCGTCGTTTATATAACAATCAGGTTATCGCTGGTTTTGCAGGCGGAACTGCCGATGCATTTACTTTATTCGAACGCTTCGAAGGCAAACTTGAAAAACATCAAGGAAATTTAATGCGCGCTGCAGTTGAGCTCGCAAAAGATTGGCGCACAGATAAAATGTTGCGTCGATTAGAAGCATTACTCGCAGTTGCCGATAAAAAATGTTCGCTAATTTTAACTGGAAACGGTGATGTAATCGAACCTGAACGCGGCATTATGGCAATTGGTTCTGGCGGACACTTTGCACAATCCGCTGCAATTGCGCTACAAGAAAATACAGAATTATCTGCAAAAGATATTGTCACAAAAAGTTTAACAATCGCTGCGAGCGTGTGCGTTTATACAAACACACATTTTACAATTGAAGAATTAGACTGCGAATAAAGAGAATAATATGCAAGAAGTACAAACATTAAATTCAGCATTAACACCAAAACAAATTGTTTCTGAACTCGATAAATTTATTATCGGACAAAATGAAGCGAAACGCGCAGTTGCAATTGCATTGCGTAATCGTTGGCGTCGCATGCAAACTCCAGAAAGTTTGCGTCAAGAAATTACGCCGAAAAATATTTTAATGATTGGACCAACTGGTGTTGGTAAAACAGAAATTGCGCGAAGATTAGCACATTTAGCGGATGCGCCGTTTATTAAAGTTGAGGCAACAAAATTTACTGAGGTGGGTTATGTTGGTCGCGATGTTGATTCTATTATTCGTGATTTAATTGATATTGCAGTCAAAAAAGCGCGTGAAAAAGCGAAAATTAAAGTTGAAACCGCGGCACGTGAAGCTGCCATTGAACGCATATTGGATGTTTTAATTCCAAAACCGCGCGGACAATTTGCAAATCAACCACAACCCCCGCAAGAAAATGTCACGGAAGAAAAAGCAGATAATGCAACACGACAATTATTTCGCAAGAAAGTTGAATCAGGTGAATTAGATGATAAAGAAATAGAAATTGATTTAACCATGGGGGTTTCTACTATTGAAATCATGGCGCCACCTGGCATGGAAGAAATGACGGGGCAATTACAAAGCATGATGGAAAATTTAGGTAATAAACGCAGCAAATCACGTCGTTTAAAAGTAAAAAAAGCGCTGAAATTAATGCAAGATGATGAAGCATCAAAATTAATTAACGAAGAAGAAATCCGCGCAAAAGCATTGGAAAGTGTTGAGCAAAATGGCATTGTCTTTCTCGATGAAATTGACAAAATTTGCAAACGCTCTGAACATGGTGCTGATGTATCACGCGAAGGTGTGCAACGTGATTTATTGCCACTTGTTGAAGGATGTGCGGTCACAACAAAATACGGCATCGTGAAAACCGATCACATTTTATTTATTGCATCAGGTGCATTTCATTTAACAAAACCATCTGATTTAGTTCCTGAATTGCAAGGCCGTTTTCCGATTCGTGTTGAATTAAAACCATTAAAAACACCGGAATTTATTCGTATTTTAACTGAACCAAAAGCATCACTTACGGAACAATATATTGCATTGATGCACACAGAAGGTTTCGGTTTAAAATTTTCTGAAGATGGAATTCGTCGTATCGCAGAAATTGCAACACTCGTAAATGACAAAGCAGAAAATATTGGCGCACGACGTTTACATACTGTACTTGAAAAATTACTGGATGTTATTTCATTTGACGCGACAGATAAAAGCGGTGAATCATTTTCTATTGATGCAAAATATGTTGATGCGCAACTAAATGATTTGGCGCAGGATGAAGATTTAAGTAGGTCGATTTTGTAGGTTTGATTTTTGGGCTATAGCGCTTGATTCTATAGCTCATAAAATACCAAAATTTGGGCTATAGAAATAATGAAATGGGTGCGTTATTCAGCACGGGTGAATTAAAACATACGCGTTATTTTCTTAATATAAAGTTATAAAATCACTTCACCGCAATCGCTGAAATTTCAATATTTGCATTTAATGCAAGGCGCGCAACTTGAACGGTGACGCGTGTTGGTGTTGGATTGCGAAAATACCGCCGATAAATTGTATTCATTTTTTGATAATCGTTCATATTGGAAAGATAAACAGTTGTCGACACAACATCTTTCATGCGAAAACCAGCTTCATGTACGACTTTTTGAATTTTAGATAATGCCATTTTCGTTTGTGGTGCAATTCCACCCGACACCATTTTTTCATTTGCACCCATTCCATTTTGACCTGCAACATACAATGTATTTCCAACAAGAATACCATCACTAAACGGAAGATTGGGTTTCGGCAAATTAATTACTCGTGCTGGTGTTGCATATGATAGTGTAAAAATAGCGGAAAAAAGAAAAATAATTGTGATGAACAATAATGATTTTTTTTGAAGAAGCATAAACACATCCTTATGTTATGGTTTTAACTACGATAATCGATCATACCGCTAATATCAATTTTTTTGTAGCGGCACATGCGCAAAGTGGTATGATTAGGCGCATGAAAATACCTGAAAATTCTGATAAAACACATTTCGGTTTTACTGAAGTGGATGTACAAGAGAAAGCAAAACGCGTTGCCGGCGTTTTTCATTCAGTTGCGCAAAAATATGATGTTATGAATGATTTGATGTCGCTTGGTATTCATCGTTTATGGAAAAAATTAGCGATTGATTTGTTGAGCGTACATTCAGGACAATTTATTTTGGATATTGCAGGCGGCACCGGCGATTTAACTGCAAAAATAGCTGAAAAAATAGGTAAAACAGGACGCGTTATTTTATCTGATATTAATAGCAGCATGTTATCGATTGGTCGTGATCGCATGATTGATAAAGGATTATTTGACAATATTTCTTATGCGCAACTCGATGCAGAAAAAATTCCATTTGCAGATAATACATTTGATCGCGTGATTATTGGATTTGGTTTACGTAATGTCACTGATAAAGATGCGGCGCTACGATCAATGTTTCGTGTCTTAAAACCAGGTGGTCGCGCATTGATTTTAGAATTTTCAAAACCCACTGTGCCGGGATTAAAACCAATTTATGATGCATATTCATTTAAAATTTTACCGTGGTTGGGGGAAAAAATATTAAATGATGCGGATAGTTATCGTTATCTCGCCGAATCAATTCGCATGCACCCTGATCAGAATACACTGAAAAACATGATGGAAAATGCGGGTTTTGAAAAGTGTGATGTGCATAATTTGTCGGGCGGGATTGTGGCGATACATCGAGGGTTTAAATTGTGATGTTAACTTTATTTTTACCTGCGATGGAAAACATTATTAATCGGGCATTAAAAGCAGATCCAGATGCGCTTGCAAAAATCGCAACAATTAAAAATCAGGTAATTGAAATGCATTGTGAAGATTGGAATATAAAATTTTATATGATTGTTGATTCTCAAGGATTACAATTTCATAAAAAATATTCTGGGAAAACAGATACCGTTGTTCGTGGAACATTAAATAATTTTTTACATATTTTTATTAAAGGTGCGGATAGTAAAACATTATTTCATTATCCGATCGAGATTGAAGGCAATACACACAATGTTGAAGTGTTGCGTGATGCATTTAAAAATATTGATATTGATTTTGAAGAAAAGTTATCGCATTTTTTGGGTGATTCCATTGCGCATAAAATTATGTTTCATTTAAAAGAAACAAAAAATTGTATAAAAAAATCCGCAAAAAATATCCGAAAACAAACTAAAGAATATATTCATTATGAAGCGAAAGATTTTGTATCGCATAAGCAGGCAGAAAAATTTTATGGGGATGTGGCGAAGTTGAGAGATGGTGTAGAAAGACTTGAAGCGCGATTAAAATGAAATCATTATTTCGATTATTGCAAATTTTTTCTATCATGATGCGTCATACTGTAAATCGTCGCGTCATCGGAAGAAAATCTCGTATATTGCGTAAATTAAGCTATTTAAATCCATTAAGTTTCGCAAATAAAAACAGATCACGCGGCGAATCCATTCGAATTGCGTTTGAAAAATTAGGACCAATTTATGTGAAATTTGGGCAGTTATTATCAACGCGCGCAGATTTAATTCCAGAAGATATTATTGTTGAATTAGAAAAATTGCAGGATCGTGTGCCGCCTTTTTCAAGTGAATTAGCGGTTCAAAAAATCGAGCTGGCTTTTAAGAAAAATATTCATGCGATTTATAAAACATTTGATAAAAAACCTTTGGCGTCTGCATCAATCGCACAAGTGCACTCAGCAACTTTAAAAACAGGCGAAGATGTTGTTGTAAAAATTATTCGCCCCAAAATTGAAAAAATAATTCGTCATGATATTTCTGTTTTAAAATTAGCGGCGAGTTTAATTCAAACATTTTGGAAGCACGGAAAACGTCTGCGCGCAAAAGCGGTAGTGACAGAATTTGAAAAAACAATTTGGGATGAATTAGATTTAATGCGTGAAGCTGCAAATGCATCACAATTGCGACGTAATTTTGCAAATTCCGACATGATGTATGTGCCAAAAATTTATTGGGATTATACACGCGATCGCGTAATGACGATGGAGCGAATTTATGGCGTGCAAATTTCTGATATTAAAACATTGAGAAAAAATAATGTTGATTTAAAAAAATTATCTCAATACGGTGTTGAAATATTTTTTACGCAAGTGTTTCGCGATGCATTTTTTCATGCAGACATGCATCCGGGTAATTTATTTGTTGATATTACCGATCCAGAAAATCCGCGTTACTTGGGAATTGATTTTGGAATTATGGGAACGCTCTCGCCTGTCGATCAAAATTATTTAGCGCAAAATATATTAGCATTTTTATCACGTGATTATAGAGAAATTGCGCAACTACATATTGAATCAGGTTGGGTTGCAAACAATACGCGGGTGGATGAATTTGAATCTGCCATTCGCACAGTGTGCGAACCTATTTTTGAAAAACCATTATCAGAAATTTCTTTCGGAACGGTATTATTAAAATTATTTCAAACGGCTGAGCGTTTTAATATGACAGTGCAACCGCAATTAATTTTGCTGCAAAAAACATTATTTTATATTGAAAGTTTAGGCAGAAAATTATATCCCGATTTGGATTTGTGGGCGACTGCAAAACCACTGATGGTGCGTTGGATGCGAAAACGAAAATTAACTTTGTTACGCGAAAATACGGAAAAATTATTGCAGTTACCAACATTGATGTTTGATGTTTTGCAAGAAATTAAAAAAGGCTAGCCTGACAGGAAATCCTGCGCTCGACAAGATTCGAACTTGTGACCTTCGGTTTCGGAAACCGACACTCTATCCAACTGAGCTACGAGCGCTTAATTGCAATAGTACTATCGATTGTGCTGAAAACAAAGGATGAAATATACTAGTGAAAAATTTCTCCACCTGCTTTTTTCATCGCAATCGCTAATTTATTATCAAAAGTGGCGAGTGTTGATTTTGTTCGTAATGCCAATTCTAAATAAGTTGCATCATATGCAGTTAAATTATATTCACGCGCTAATGATAAAATTAATCCGCGAATATTGGCGGGTGATGCAGTATCTGTCGTTAACGGCAAATGTGATAATCGATTTAAATAATCGATCACTTGTGCTTCTGTTACAACTTTTCGACGTTCGCCAACCAGCAACGCATTTGATATTTCACTATGCCACAAGGGTGGAACTATAGTTTCCATCGATTCCATTTTTTGCAATACATGATCCGCACATATTGCTTCTTTTTTATTGTCGCGTTCAAAAATCCACGCGAGTGCCATTGATGCATCGAGAATGATCATGATCGTCTACCTTCGTTTATCCACTCTTTAATTTTAGTTTTACTCACGCCGCGTATCTTTTTTATCGCGCGCATATTTTCTATAGCGTTATGCGTGTTGTGTTGTTCGTTATGATCACTAGGTACCAAATTAGCAATGGGACGGCCTCGAATGGTAATCGTATAGCATTGCCCTTGCTGAACATGGCGTAATAACTCTGATAATTTGGCTTTTGCGTCAAATGCGCCGATTTCGATGTACATAATGGCTCCGATAAACTAGTTTGTGAACTAGGTTATAGTATAGCATACAGTATGCGGAAGACATCGCTTAGCTTAGCGGCGGCTCCCTGTCATGTGCGCTCCGATTTTATTAATCGATAACTTAATGCTTCTTGTAAATGCTTTTGCGAAATGTGTGCTGCGTCATCTAAATCAGCAATCGTGCGCGATAATTTTAAAATTCGATGATAGGCGCGGGCGGATAATCCTAATTTGATCATGGCGTTTTCTAAAAAAATTAAATCTTTTTTTTCGACGCTGCAATGTTGTGTAACTTGTTCACCGATCAATTGTGCGTTTGTACATTGTGATCGACGATATTGTTTTTGTCGCGCAGATAAAATTCTTTTGCGAACCATTGCGCTCGATTCTGCTTTCTCTTTTTGTTGGTCTAATAATAATGTTGGTGGTAATGGAGGAACCGTGACATGTAAATCAATGCGATCTAATAATGGACCTGATAAACGACTTTGATAACGCGCAACTTGTTCGCTTGCGCAATTACAACGTCCGCTGGGATCGCCATAATAACCGCATGGGCAAGGATTCATTGCAGCGACAAATTGAAATTTGGATGGAAATTTTTCTTGTCGTGCGGCACGCGAAATTGTGACGAAACCTGATTCTAATGGTTCACGTAATGCATCTAAAACGTGACGATGAAATTCAGGTAATTCATCTAAAAATAAAACGCCGTTGTGCGCGAGTGAAATTTCGCCGGGTTTTGGCGGACTGCCGCCGCCAACTAATGCAACGCTGGATGCAGTGTGATGTGGTGCGCGAAAAGGCCGCATTTTCCAGTGTTTTGCATCAAAACCTTGTGTGCTGACAGAATAAATTACCGCTGTTTCTTGTGATTCTGTGTCGCTCATTTCGGGCAAAATTCCAGGTAATCTACTTGATAACATTGTTTTTCCAGTTCCAGGTGGACCTGTAAATAAAATACTGTGCGCACCTGCTGCTGCAATTTCAAGTGCGCGCTTTGCATGTGTTTGTCCACGCACATCTGCTAAATCAGGATACTGTTGTAATGTTGTAACATTACAAGAGTTCTCATGATATTTTTCAATTAATTGTTGTCTGGCTAAATGTGCGACAACGGATTGCAAATTTTCTGCTGGAAAAATAGATAAATCAGAAGCGAGTGATGCTTCAGCTGCATTTGTTTTTGGTAATATTAATTTGCGTTGCATTTGTTTTGTTGCTAATGCCATCGGTAAAATTCCTTTGACGGAATTTAATGCACCGGTTAATGCAAGTTCGCCGACAATTTCGTATTGATTTAAATTTTCAATTGGAATTTGTCCGTGTGCTGCTAAAATTCCAATTGCAATCGGCAAATCAAAACGTCCGCCTTCTTTTGGTAAATCTGCAGGCGCTAAATTAATGACAATCCGACGTGTTGGAAATTCAAAATTATTATTTAAAATTGCAGAGCGCACACGATCTTTGCTTTCTTTTACTGCTTTTTCAGGCAAACCGACGATGCACAAACCCGGCAATCCAGCAGATAAATGCACTTCGATTGTAACAAGCGGCGCTGTCATGCCTAAGTTTGCGCGGCTGTGGACGATGGCGAGGGACATGTGATGTATCCGTTTACAATATTATTTTGCGCTGTTTAATTTCTCTTCAAGCATTTCTAATTTTTCACGTGTGCGTAAAAGTACGGCGCATTGAATGTCGAATTCTTCGCGTGTGACTAAATCGAGACGTTCAAAAACACCGTTAATTGCAGCACGAAAATTACTTTTCATTTCTGTTGGCATATTTTTTAAACCGGGCGGCATGGAATCAAAAATATTTTGAATAATGTCGTTGATATTTTTTGGATCAATCATAGTGCCTCGCGAAAATATATTCAGGCACTATAACCGAATTGTAGAAAAAGGAAATACCGTGTTTTTAAACGTTAAACTGATAACCGAGACCTAACGTAAATACATTTGCGGCAACTGTTCCCATTGGACCTGCTCCAGTAGTTGATCCAAATGAGTTGTTAGCACCCATAAAATAAGCATATTGAATAATGCCGAGAAATTCTTGATTGAAATGATAATCCAAACCAGTTGCAAACATGGGACGTACAAAACTAGAATTTCCTGTTGAAGTCGAGTATCCAGTTTGTGCAGCCGTCGGGAGTGTTGCGGTACGATATTCAGCTCCCAATTTAAAAAATGCATCTGTATTATTCATCCAAGATAATGGCATCATGTATTTACCTGCCAAATATAATGCCCAACTAGTTAAATAAGCGGCTGTTTGGCCAGCTGAACCTGTTTGCATTACATTTACGCTAGGTAAATAAAACCAACCCAGCTCAATTGCAAAATTTTGATTAAATTGGTAACCAGCATCAACGCCACCAGAAAAACCGCCGGTAACATTGCTATTGTTATTGTATGCTGTACCAACTGCACCAACAGCGGATGATGGAGAAATACCATCCCAACTTTCATTGGAAAAATAATTCTGACGCGCGTAGCCTGCATTACCTTCGATATAAATGCCCTGACTATTTGCCATCGCATTAATCACGCTAAATCCAGTAGACGCAACCACGCTAAACAATATTATTTTTTTAAATGACATGTGAATTTCCCTTGAATGAATTGTATCGCTTTACACATACTAAAGCATTTTGCCAAAAACAAAAACCCCTTGATTTTTTCCAAGGGGTTTGTTTTAAAAGGGCTGATTAATTTAATTACCAAGCTGGAATTTCTGCTGATCCTTTATACAGCTGGCCATTCACTGTCAGTTCAACAACTGCGTTGTAAGATTGACTTGAAGAAAGTCCATTGAACTTAGCGAAAACTTCTTGTTCGCGTCCACAAATCACCTGACCTACAATTGGTGCGCCATTTGCTGGTGTTGCAGTCGCAACAACATTGTCACTACATGTTTCACCTGGTACGCGATTCCAGTAAACACGTGCCGATGTTGAGGTGCGACCACTTGAATCATACATAACACTCAGTGGAGTTGCCGCTTGTTGAGTCGTAAACGTCGGATTCGGCGTTGGAGATGTGCTTGTATTTCCAGCTTGATCTGTCGCTGTTACCGATACGTTATAAGTTGTATTTGGGACCAAACCTTGCATGTTGTCTTGAGTTGTAGTTAAACCGTTATTAACAACCGGTGTTCCACCCGATACTGGCGTTGCTGTCACAGCATAAGTAATCACTTGTGATGAATTAGTTGGTTGATCGTTAGATGCGGACCAGTTAATCACTTCTTGAGTGGTTGGATCAGTACCTGGCGACATTGTGCCAACAACAGGTTGAGTAACAGTGTATGGCAGCATAGTAAATTGAGCGGATTGTGGTGATGTTGCTTTATTACCAAGACTATCAACACCATTCACAGTCACGTTATAAGTTGCGCCTGGAGTAAATCCTGTTACTTGTGTCGTTCCAACAGGTATCGATTCTGGACCAACTTGCGCACCACCATTTGTCGATATACCAGTCACAGTGAAAGTTGGAGCGCTAGTTTGATTTGGATAGGTATCGTTAGGCAACCCAGTATCAATATTTGCTGTTGTTTGTGTCATACCAGTTACAGCCGGTTGCGGAATTGTGAAAACATAACTTGCTGTGGTAAATGGTACTTCTGGAGATGATGTTTTATCATTGCCGTGGTTATCAGTTGCTTCAACAACTACGTAGTATGGTGTATTTGGATTCAACCCATTCACTTCATAACTACATTGCAATGAAGCATTACACGAACCACTTGGTACAACCACTTTATTTGGATTGCTGCCGTCTTGTGATGTAGACACATTGACAGTGTAATTAATCGTTGCATTTGTATCGCTATCACTTGCGGCTGTCCAGTTTACCGTTGCATCAGTATAACCGACACCAGATAACGGTACATTGACACCCGTTGCAGGTAGTAAAGTGTACTTCGTCATTGTAAATGGAACAGACGGTATTGACACTGCCGTATTACCATATTGATCTTTACCATTCACAACTACAGTATATGTTGCGCCTGGTGTAAATCCGGTCACGTATGTTGATCCATACGGTATTGGTTTTGGACCTACTTGCGCGCCACCATCTTTTGATGTGCCAGTTATAGTGAAACTTGGTGATGCTGGACCGTCATAAGTATAATAATTATAACTAACATCAACTACTGCTTTTGTATCGCCAACATGAGCGAGCGGTACAATCGGTTGTGCAATTGTCAAAGTGTAGCCTGGCGTGAACGATGCGGATGGTAATGATTTTGCACGATGTTTATGATGATCTTCACCAAACACAATTACTTGATAAGTTTTGCCATGGGTTAATCCATGCAATGTAACAGTATTTCCTGTGATATCTTTAGCAGTTTTTGGCGCACCACCATTTTGCGATAATGCACTTACCGTGTAGTGAATAGTGCCATGTGCTGGATAAGTATTAGTGTGAGCCCAATTAACTTGTGCACCACCATGGTCAACACCAGTCGCAGTCACATCATAAATTCTGAAATGTGGTGTTGGTATTCTAAACGAAGCGGATTGTTGTGATGTTGCTGTATTTGGTGCAACAGGATCACTATCTTGACCAGTTACAACTACAGTGTAAGTTGCGCCAGCAGATAAACCTTTTAAGGTTGTGTTCGTAACATCATGCACAGTGCGAGCAACTGTTTTTCCACCTGTTGAAGATGTTGCAGTTACTGTGTACGCAATCGAACCTGCGTTTGGATCAGTATCGGACGTGCCATTATACCAGTAGATTTGCACGGTTGATGTGCCCAAAAGCATTGCGGTTGGTTGCCCAATTACAAGTGGTGAAGCTTCTGTTTTAAATGAAGCAGGAACTGATGCACGTGATGCCGTTCCGTCTGAAGCGATGACTGTCACTGTGTATGCAGTGTTCGGAATCAATCCAGTTAATGTTGTTGAAGTGTTTGATGTTTGTATTGGTGTTGGCATAGAACCAGTTGATACTGGCGATGCAAGAACTTCATAACTAACCGGTTTATTTAATGTATCAGTAGCTGCAGACCAACTTACTGGCGCAGTAGTTTGTCCAGCAATAATCGGTTGAGTGATAAGAGGCATAGTCATCTTATCTCTTTTGTTTGATCCAGGTGTTGTAAAACTAATTTGCGCTGAGTTGACATAATTGCTGCCATCAGTTGCCTGAATAACAAGATTGTAAGGTGTATTTTTATGTAATCCTGTTATCGTTGTATTTTTGCTTGTGCCGGGAACAGAAGGTGAAGAAATAGTTGCGCCGCTCGTTGATGTTGCTTGCGCTATAAGTGTAACGTCGCTCGCATGAGTGCCGGGTAACCAAGTCACTTCAGCAGAAGTCGCTGCAACGTTTGGCACACTCACATTGTATGGTGGCGATATGAGTCGATATGAAGTATTTGCGGAACCTGAATTCGGCACCATGTAACCATTATATGAAACAGTATCCTGTGCAGTCACTGTTACCACATAAGAAAATCCTGGAATCAAATCTGTAAGACTAGTTGATGTACCGGAAATGTTGGATTGTGTAGCCGCAATATTTCCATCGAGCTTAGCAGTTACTGTATAAGTAATTGGTGTGTGATTTGGTGTTGGATCTTGCGCAGCACTCCAATTCAAATTAATCGTATTCATCTGACCATTTTGTGTAACGGTTGGTGCTGAAACAGTCATTGTTTCTGGAGCTGTGCCACCTTGTGTTGAAAAATTATAAATCTTAGATTGCGATGTATTGGTTCCATCGGTTGCACTAATTTGCACTTGATACGGTGTATTTTTAACAAGATTAGAAACGTTGCATGTAGTGGCTGGCGAAGTGCTGGTGCAAGTACCATTTGTAATAGCAACACCATTTTGCATAACTGTTGCAGTGTAAGTGATCACGGGATTTGTTGCGGAATCCATCGGCGCATCCCACACAAAAGTAGCGCCTGCATTAGTTGAAGTTACTTGAATACCATCAACCGGTGTCAAATAACTAATGCTTGGGGCAGCAGATCCATTAAACACATAAGCGTTATAACTAGTATCGCCAGGACATCCCATGTTTGCGTTAGGATCATCGTAAGTATACGAATATGTATTTTTAAATTTAGCATTTGCTGGATTGGTTGAAGCGCCATCTGCATTTACGCCATCTAAAGTTTTTACGTAAGATGATGTGTTAATGTAGCCCGCAGCATCGCAACTCTTTTTTGTAAAACCCGCACTTGCAGGGCAACAAAAATTATCAACGATATCTTTACCGTTGTTTTTACCATTATCAGTGCTAAATGTATTAATGAAATTAGTGTTATTATTTGCAACCATTAAAGTCGCGTAAGCGCAAGGACTCATACATCCTAAAAATGAACCATTCGTATCGCTAACAGCCAATCCATTAATTCCAGATAAACCACTTGGATTACTGTTAGGTGTGTAAGTAGATTGTTTTCCTGATAACGCCATACCACTTAACGAAGTGCAAAGATCTTGTTGGCTTGGATATGCGCCATTATCAATCTGCGGCAATACAGCCATAAAATTTTGCGGCGAAAAATCACCAACAAAAGGAACGCTATTCGGTTGCGACCACTGACTCGGTGGATTCTTTGTGCAATATGCAGGCGCATTCGGCGTTAAAATTGTTTTGAATGTAAAACCATCTACCGCAGACAAATCGATGTTTGCATTGCTCATCGACAAAACGCCGTAATTATTAATTGCTGCGCCCGGATAACTACCTTCAATCTTAGTTGCATAAGCACCTAATCCAGTAATTCCGCCGCTGCTATATCCACCTAACGTCACCCAACAAGAAGTATCACCAGGTTGACAAGTTGCAGTTGTGCCATAACCAGTAACTATCCATGCCAATGAACCCGCCGCAGTTTGCGCAGGAAATGAAAATGGCAATGATTGACCTTGCAAAATAAGTGGTTGCGCTGCAGGAATAACGCCAGGACCAGAAGCATAAGAAACTTGTATGACAGGATAAGATGTATTGTTATAAATCGTAACTGTTCTTGGATTAACATAAAGCGGAAGATGATACGCAGTCGGATAATCATTTGGTGTGATAGCGGGTAATGGTTCATTCGAACCAAAACCTAACGTATAAAAATTTGCACCACTTTGTGAATCAGTTGTTGTAAGCGTAACAATCGGTGCGCCTGCACTGGTCACGCAAGTATTAGTTGTAATCGTATTACCTTGAACTGAAAATTGACAACCTGAAGTCCATGTTTGCACGGCATTGGCAGTTGAATTTAATTGTGCAGTTACAACTTTAAATGTTTCAGTCGGCGGATTATTACTTGTGATTGCAACTGGGCCAACAAAAATATTTTTCGTTTCGTCAGCAACATATCCAATTTGTTTCCAACCACCATTACTTGCTTGCTGATAAACAAAAACAGGAAATTGTATACCGGGTGTTGCTGCACTGTACGGCGCGAAAGTAATTTCATAATATTTAACTGTTGCATCTGCAAAAGCAGTACTTGCAAAAAATATACTTGCTAATACGCCGAATCCAAATGCCCACAATTTATTTCGCATATGTACACTCAAATAAAATTATTATGAATCACAATCATACCTAACAAATATTAACGCAATCTTAATTGGTAAATTTCAGAGCAAGTATAGTAATTAACGTGAATATTACAAACACTTAGTAAATTATTTTTAAAAACCCCTATAAATCATAGTGGTTACGAGTTACAGTCTAATTTTGATTGTGAGGAAATTATGTTGTATCAAAATATATTACAAGTGATTGGCAAAACACCGATGGTAAAATTAAATCGTGTTGCTGCAGAATTACCGTGCGAAATGTACGCTAAATGTGAATTTTTAAATCCAGGTGGATCTGTAAAAGATCGCATTGGATATGCAATGGTTTTATCTGCAGAAAAATCTGGAAAAATAAAAAAAGGTGATACATTAATTGAACCAACTTCTGGAAATACAGGAATTGGAATTGCATTAGCAGGCGCTGTTTTAGGTTATAAAATAATTATTACCATGCCTGAAAAAATGAGTCATGAAAAACAAATTGTTTTAGAAGCGCTCGGCGCAAAAATTTACCGCACGCCAACAAATGCCGCATCCAATTCTCCAGAAAGTCATATTTCTCTCGCAAAAAAATTACAAAAAGAAATTCCGCATTCACATATTTTAGATCAATATGCAAATCCTGAGAATCCACATATTCATTACGAAACAACTGCGCAAGAAATTTGGGATGATATGCACGGAAAAATAGATATGGTTGTGATGACTGTTGGAACTGGTGGGACAATTACGGGTGTTGCAAAAAAATTAAAAGAATTAAATTCAACAATAAAAATAATTGGGGTTGATCCATATGGTTCTGTTTTAGGTGGTGGCACAGAAATAAAACCTTATTTAGTTGAAGGCATTGGTTATGATTTTATTCCAGACGTATTAGATAATTCGCTCGTCGATCAATACATAAAAATAAGTGATAAAGATGCTTTTCACACAGCGCGAAAATTAATTCGCGAAGAAGGATTATTGTGCGGCGGATCATCTGGCGCAGCAGTGTGGGCAGCATTACATGCAGCAAATGCCTTAAAACATGGGCAAAAATGCGTTGTGATTTTGCCGGATTCAATTAGAAATTATTTAACAAAATTTGTGGATGATAAATGGATGCGGGAAAATGGAATGATGTGAGAATAAAATCACACATCAAACTGATAACCAAGACCAAGTGTAAATACATTTGCGCCAACAGTTCCTAATGAACCGGTGCCAGATGTTAATTGCTGAAACGAATTATTTGCACCCATAAAATAAGCATATTGAGCGATTCCAAAAAATTCATTATTGAAATGATAATCAAAACCTGTTGCAAACATGGGGCGAATAAAAGTGGAATTGCCATCAGATACATCAAATCCGCCGACATTATTTACTAATGAAGCTGCCGGAAGTGTTGCTTCACGATATTCTGCGCCTAATTTAAAAAATGCATCAGTATTATGCATCCAATACAGTGGCATTAAATATTTTGCAGCGAGATACATTGCCCAGCTGGTTAAATAAGCAGGCGCTGCACCAGTTTGCATAACATTTACACTTGGTAAATAATACCAACCAAACTCAACAGCAAAATATTTATCAAATTGATAACCCGCATCAATTCCGCCAGAAAAACCACCGGTTGCATTGTTATTGTTATTGTAATTTATGCCGAAACCAAAACCAGCTTGCGAGAAGCTTTGATAATTTTCATTCGAAAAATAATTTTGACGCGCATAACCTGCGTTACCTTCGATATAAATATTATTTTTGTATGTTTGTTTTTCTGCACTTTTTTGCGCGCTTTTTTGCACGGCAAACATCAGTTCTGGGTTTGGCAAAAAATCATCATCAGCCATTGCGCTAATCATGCTAAACGCAGCGGACGCGACAACGCCGCATAAAAATATTTTTTTAAATGACATGTGAATTTTCCTTAGATGACATTACAACTTTACACATACTAATGTATTTTACTAAAAACAAAAACCCCTAGTTTTTCAGGGGTTTTTTAATGCAGAACTTCTGATCAATTCACTTTCAAGGTGTGATAGTTTTAAATCCTTTATATATTTGACCATTCACATCAAGCGTGACCACTACATTATATTGTTGACCTGGCGTCAATCCGTTAAATGTAGCTTGTGCTTCATTTTGGCGCGGTAATAACCATACTTGTGTACCCGAAATGGATGCGACACCACCAACCGGTGTTGCGGTAGCAGATACAAAATCACCCTCTGTTTCGCCCGATACTGGCTTCCAAAGCACTATCGATTTGTGGATGCGGTCATGATAAAGCGTAAATGTTTTGTATGAAGGCGGTGCGGCTTGCGTTGTAAAGTTAACAGGTGCCGATGTAGATGATGCTGTTCCATCTGTCGCTGTAACCGTTACAGTGTATGGTGTGTTTTGTGTCAAATTATTCAATGTAGTTGATGTATTTGACAGCGGTGTTGGCGTGTAACCATTTGGTGTTGGCGTTATATTCACTTCATAAGTAACAGGATTACCTAAGCTGTCTGTGGATGTAGACCAACTGATTGGTGCGCTGGTTGTTCCTGCATTAATCGGTTGTGCAACGACAGGTTGAGTGATGGTGTCGGGTATAGCTTGCGTTGTAAAGTTAACAGGTGCCGATGTAGATGATGCTGTTCCATCTGTCGCTGTAACCGTTACAGTGTATGGTGTGTTTTGTGTCAAATTATTCAATGTAGTTGATGTATTTGACAGCGGTGTTGGCGTGTAACCATTTGGTGTTGGCGTTATATTCACTTCATAAGTAACAGGATTACCTAAGCTGTCTGTGGATGTA